>Ga0181516_10000122_pt1 | contig 80827 bp, 72 predicted proteins | sample PEATcosm2014_Bin_25_FD_121104 | JGI IMG/M metagenome (GOLD analysis project Ga0181516, IMG submission 121104) | Peatland microbial communities from MTU Mesocosm Facility, Houghton, MI, USA - PEATcosm2014_Bin01_10_metaG | ecosystem: Environmental > Terrestrial > Soil > Wetlands > Peat | place...
AAGCAAGAAGCAAGAAGCAAGAAGCAAGAAGCAAGAAGCAAGAAGCAAGAAGCTAGAAGCTAGAAGCTGATCCCTGATCCCTGACCCCTCAATACGACTGCCCATTTCCGTGAACCTTCGTATCCTGTGTCCAGTTCCCGGAGAAAATGCCATTGGGATTGGCGTTGGGATTGTTGGTCTGGTACCACTGACCCTGCCCATTCGACCACGTTTGCGAGTAGGCGCTGGAGACCTTTGCCAGGCCGCCGGACCCAGCCACGGTCTGCTGGTCCAGCGCGTAGTCAACCCAGTCTGAGGCGGCTGTTGTCTGCGCATTCATTGAGGCATTGGCGTTGCTCATCGCGCTCTGGAACTGCGATTCCTGCTGCTGCATGAAGGCCTGGTGCTCCGCCTGAGAGGCTGCCATGATCTGCTGGAACTGCTGATAGATCATGTTGCTCTCCGCCTTCTCCTGCGCCGCCAATCGAGCCAGCATCGCGTTGCCTTGCTGCTGCTGCCGGGCCATGAAGGCCTGTCCCCATTGCGGATCCACCACTCCATGCGGCAGGTTGTTGCTGTCCACCAGTTGCACCAGGGCGTCCAGTTTGCCTTGCGGCGCGGTCAGCACATCCACGCGCGACCAGCAGGTTCCCCCGGCCATGACGCCACTACCGGTGCTCACCGCGCATTCCACCGCCGCTCGCAGCCGTTCTTCCACGACGAACGAACCATTCATCACCTCGACCCGCATGGCTCCTGTATCTGCCGTGTGGTTGGCCTGCAATGACGGCATTTGCCCCTTGCCGATCTGGTTAAACTGCGCGGCCAGCCCGCTTGCCCATTGCTGGTACTGCGCCGGTACCGGCATCGTTCCCACCACGTGCACACCTCCAGTGATCGTGCTTACGTAGTACTGCAGGAACTGAGCGGCCGTCATCACGCCCGAAAGTGGAGCACAACCGGTTGTGGGCATATTGCGGAGGTTCGGCCGCCAAAGCCACCCGAACACCGGCTCGGCTCGCATCTGCGTCAGCCCGTCCGGCGAGTAGGCGCGGTAGGCCGGAAACGGCGGCGTGTTGCAGGGGCTCAGCAGCATGATTCCCTGCATCTTCCATCCCGCCGGAATCGTCAGGGTCGCTGCGGTCATGTTATTCAGCGTTGGATCGGTGATGGTCGCCGTCGTCAGTTGTGAGCCAAGCGGGGCCGCACTGACACTCGACGAAGCCGGACTGACACTCGACGGAGTCGAGCCCTCTTCGCCGGTTGCCGCAGCCGAACCGGAGGACGCCGCGGTGGAGGCGGAACGACAGCCGGCCGCCAGAAACGCGATTGCAAAAATCGTGAGAACATGCCGCATTCCGCGCATGGTGAGATTCCTCGCTTGCAGAAAATTTCTCCGGAGAGATCATACCGGAAGCCGTGATAGTACTCCATTTCGCTTGCCCGAGTCATTGATTTGGGCCCGCGTCCATCCCAGCACTTGTTAGTGTGCAGGCGGTCTGGTGGTTTGCAGCCGGATTGACGATGGTCATTCGCGCCGGCAAGGAACCCGGAAACGGCGCACATGGGAATTCAAGCACCCACAAGAAGGCTTCGAGATCATGACGACCGCCAGGAACAATCCCAATGCCGGATGCCCCATCCTCGCTCCGTTCCTGGCGCGAGGGTGGAACACCGCAAATCCCAGCTCGCCCCCTGTCCCCGATCTATGCCCCCTGTTTTTCAGCGGAAGCGGCGGGTGGCTTTTACGACCATGGAGAAGACGCCGGACTCGTCGCGGGCTACGAGCAGGGAGACGTGACGGTTGATGGCAATCTCGGCCTGAAGTAACTGCTGGCCGGTAGTGTTCACGTCCGTGGCGTAAGTCAGGGTAAGATTGCGGCCCAGTTGTTCCTCGACGATGATCCTTGAGGTGGAGTTGCCGAAGGGGCCAAGGTAGTTGGGGTCAACCTTGACCGAGCCCGCGCCAAAGAGCTTTTGAACGCGGCTGCTGACAGTGGCGTTGAGGGCGCCGCCAAGCAACGCGTCGGTGGTGGGATTGGAGAGTGCCTGTTCCTGCTGCTGGGTATAGATGCGCTGCTGATTCTCGGTGCGGCCGAGAGCCAGCAGCGCCACCACATCGGACTCGGGCAACGGAGGATCGCTGCGATAAGTAACGGAAGGCTTGCTGGGAGTTCCGTGCAAACCCAGCGTGATGTCGTAATCCTCAACGCGGGCGGTGGCGCTCAAGTCAATCACCGGTTCGATGCGAACCGGGTTGTTGAAGGAGATGTCGCCGCGTTGCAGATCGTAGCGCGTTCCGGCGATGATGGCGCTGCCCTCGGTGATGGAGACGCGGCCCTGCAGCGAGGGAGTGGCGACAGTTCCGCGCAATCGCAGGTCCACGTCACCGGCCAGCTTTGCAAAGGCATTCTGAAAGTTCAATTGCGGCGAAGAGAGAATGTGCACGTCGTAGCGGATGTGGTTGGATGGAGCGTCAGGGGACGTGATGGCCGGACCGGAGTTTGCCTGCGCGGCCAGGGCCGCAAAGTCCAGGTCGGGACTGATGGTGAAGCGGGTGATGAGCACATTGCCGGAGAGCTGCAGGTTGTTCTGCGAGCCCTGCAAGTGCAACGTGGCATCGGCAAGAGAACTAACGCCCTGCGGATAGCGGATGCGCACGCCCTGGCCGGTAATCGACAGGTCGGCATAGATGCCGTGCTGATAAGCAAGATAGCCGCCGACGCTCAATGGGCCGCCGCCGCTCATTGCGGTCAGGGACTTGACCTCCAGTCGGTCCTGGTTGAACTCAAGCGAGCCGTGCAACTGGCTGAGGCCATTGGGCAGATCTTCAATGGACAGGGATCCGTTCTGGAAATCAACCCGCCCGTGCAGTCCAGGATTCTTGAGCGGACCGTGCGCTTCCACCTGGAAAGTTGAGGTTCCACCCGCAGTGAGATCGGGATCGACGGTTTCGGCCAGCTTGAGATTGACGGAGCCGCTGGCGGTCAGGTCCAGTTGCTGCGTGCCGTTCAGCGCCAGGCTGCCCTGCGCGCGCAGGTCGGTGTCCTCGCCGGTTACGTGTAACGGATCCAGGTGAACGCGTGAATCGGCGAGGGTGGCGTGGACGCCTCCTTCGCTTTTCAAGTGGACTCCGGCGACAGTTGCTTCCAGCTCCTGCAGGCGGGCTTCGCCGCGCAGTTGCTCAGGGTGCGCCAGGGGGCCTTCCACGGTGACGGTGCCGGCAAGCGCGGATTCGCCGCTGAAAGCGTTGACGTGGGCAAGCTTGAGCAGCGAATCGATGTTGAAATGCGAAAACTCGAGCCGTGCCTGGGTTGCGTATTCGCCGCTCAATGCCGTTTGGCCGTGCACGGCAAGCTCGGCGCTGTCGAGCCGAGTGGTCAAGTCGTACGCAAGGGAATGGTTGGAGGTGTGCGCCAAAAGCTCGAGAGCGCCGATGGGTTCGCCGCCCAGGGCCAGGGAGGTGAGCGAAGCGGTGCCTTGCAATTGAGGATCGTCGAATGTGCCGGAGCCGCTGACGCTGAATCCTAGCCTGCCTGTGGCCGTCCATCCTTTCCGGCGCAACCAGTCGATTTTGGAGATGTCGAGGCCCGCGCCATTCGCGCTTCCCTGGAAGCTCCGGGACTTGAGGTTGTAGCTGCCGCTGGCAGAGGCGCTGCCCGCCGGCTCCGCAGCAGTGATGGAAGCCACGCTGATGACATCACCGGCAATTGTTCCCTGGGCGCGGATATGGGTGACCGGGTCGCCGTAAACTGTGCCGCCATCCAGTTGCACCCAGCCGGAACCGCCGAGAGAGTGGATCGGGCCGTCGGCTTGAACCTCGGCGCCGAGGGCACCGGTAAAGGGCAGGCTCTTTGACAGGAACGGCTGCAGGTCGCCGGCGCCAATCCTGGCCGCGTCAAGGCGGAGGTGCAGCTCCGAGTTGGCATCGAACGCTGGAACTCCAACCATGCGACGAGCAGCGGCCTTCGCGGATCTGCCGGCCGATATGTCCGCGGAGGCTGCCGCCAGGGACCCGCTCAGGGTGATTTTCGTATCGCCGCGAACCAGCAGTCCGCGGTCGACGGCGATGCGTGTGGCTGAGTAGCTGCCGGTGGCTTCGACGGAATCGAGGTGAACAGATTGGGGCTGGGCGGGCGGGCCATTTTGAGGGGCAGTGGCCGACGGCATCTCGACGGCGAGCTGCGTCGCCTTGAGATTGCCGGCGAGGCGCGGATTGGCGAGCGAACCAGTCCACGATCCATGGAAGTCGGCCTGTCCGGAGAGCGCGATCGGCAATGCAGCGGTTCCTGCTTTGCCGTTCCGCTTGAGGCCAAGGCTGCGCAGCACGGTATCGAACTCACCAAGGTTGCGCGAGTGGAAGTCGACGGTGAGCACCGAGGGACTGGTCAGCGGATACGCGCCCATGTCGCCTCGCGCCAGCAACTGGCTTTCAGGCAGGTTCAACTCCAGTTTGCGCAAATCGACCGCGCCGTTGCGCTGGGTATAGGTCCCATCGACAACGCCGCCCGCGGGCGCTTCCCCTTGCAACGGATGCGCCGGTGGGCTCATGTTCAGGGCCACATTGACGGAGACAGTGCTGGTGTCGCCGTTAGACCAGTTGGCAGTGGCTGGGCCATTGAGCAGGGCGCCAATTCCCAGACGCTGAAAGGGAGGCAGGCTTACCATGTCCAGAATCGAGTCGAGTGTGACATCTTTCAACTCCGCCGCGACCTTGCCATTTACGGGAATGGTGGGCGGAGGCGGGCGGAAGATTGCGGCATCGCGATTGGCGCGGGCCGACGCGGATGAGGCCTGCAAGACAGCCGCGCCGTGGACGTGAGGAAGCCAGGAACTGAGGTCGATGGCGCCCTCCAACTGACCGCCCTGGCGGAGCCGGATAAAGATAGAAGTAATGAGCAGATGCACAGGATCGGCGTGGACATGCGCATCGAGGCGGACTCCGGTGGCGACAACGCCGGTGCCGATATAAGAGCCGCCGTCGATGTGGACGCTGCCGTCGGTGCGGAATTCGCCGGCTTCTCCGGCTGCGTCGAGATTGAGATGGGCGATGCCTTCCGGAGCGAAGGGATAGCCGAGAACCGGGTCGAGCAGCTTCATGTCCAGATCGCCCTGGAGTTTTGCATTCCAGCGGGGTTGGGAAAAATCCTGCAGCGATCCGACAACCTCGAGGGCGTGACTGCTGCCGTCGCCGGCGCGGGAGGTTAGACGCAAGGAACGGAGGTTGGCCGCGGCGCGGGTTAGATCCACAGTGGCCCGGAAGTAGCCATGCACCGGTTTGGACGCCACTTTGGCGGTGCGGTGCGGGGCGCCCCGGGAGAGATTCAGGTCTGTGGCGCCGGCTTCGATGCGATAGGTTTCCGACATGGAAGAGGCTGCGGGAATGTAGCTCAAAACGATGGAGACATCGTTGGCCTGGAAGTCGAGGGGCTCCCATCGGTTCTGGAAATCGAAGCCCGCGGCGCGGTTGTCGTAGTCGAGAATTCCCTGTTCAACGGAGATTCGGCCTGCCTGGAGGTTGAAGAACGTGTCGAGGCCGTGGGCGCCTGAGTTCCGGGGCCGGTTTGGATGCGGCTGGTTGGTAGTGCCATTGGGATTGACGATGAAGTGCAGCGCGGGGTGGACGATGTCGAGTGCGCGGAGGCGCACCGCCGGGCTCCAGAAGCCGAGCAGACTTATCCCCGCGCTGAGGCGATCGATACGGGCGTAAGGCGCTTCACCGGCGGCCTCGCTGCCGTGGATGACCAGGCCCTCCGCGTCGGCTTCGAGATGGAGCAGACGCCAATGGAAGGAGGCAACTTCAACCCGGCCGCCGGTTGCCTGCTCGAGTGCGGCGATGAGACGCTTGCGGACCAGGCCCTCGAACTGCGCGGAGCTCATCCACAGATACAGGGCGACTGTGGCCACAGTTACCAGCACCATCAATCCGCCGATTCCCAGAGGCACATGGCGGAGAAAAAAGCGGCGCAGGCGGTTGGGCTTTGACGGCTGCTCAGAATCCGGATCGGGAACTGGAAGCTGGGGCTCGCTCATTGGCTTCCTATCCCTTCCCCGCTCGGTGAGTTCTTCAGGACGCCGGCTTTCGCTCGAGGAGTCTCGGGATTTTCGGCGGATTGAAGCGCCGGGTCAAGGACCTCGACGTCGCCTTGTTTGCGCAGGTTGGTCAACCATTCGTCGAAGAGCAGATTCACCTGCTGCTGAAGCAGAATCTCCTCAATGCGTGGGGAGACCGTATCCAGGGATGGAATGGCTTCGCCGGGGCCGTATTGGGGCAAGAGCGTGCCGCGGTAGTAGGTCTCGATCTCCTGCGGAGAGATGTGAATGCCTTGCCGGAAGCGTTGCTCGATGAAGGCGAGGATCTCAAGCCGGAAGCGCAAGTAGGCGTCGACGCGCTCGGCTGTGAGTTCATGGGCGGCGAGGAAGGCCTTCCATCCGGCGTCGGAGGCACAGTTCTCGTGGACACAGGCCGGAAGTTCCTTGCGAATTTCAATGAGCCGGGCGTTGACCTCTTCCTGAGGGGGCTCGGCGGCCTGGGCGTCCTCGCGGCGAATCTGTTGCTGAATCAACGCCCGGCTGATCAATTGATCGAGCGCGCGCTGGGGGGTGAGGACGCCTTGTCCGGTGCGGACGGGGTCGAGGACCGACAGCCTTATCTCTTCGTCGATGTCGCTGGCCAGAATGACGTGGCGATTGACCATCGCGACCACGCTGTCAAGGACTACGGGAGATTGGGCTGGGAGGGAGATGGGGAGGAGGATTGCGAGAAATAACGCGAAGAGCTTCCAATTCCGTTTTGTGGTGAGGGTGCGGACTCCGAGGGTGTGGAGAGAGTTCTTCCTATCCCACCCATGCCGCGATAAGGCTGCGGCATGGATGGGGCACCCTGAGTTTTTTTTGGAGAAAGGACGCCCGAGCTGGGACGAGAAGGGAATCCTACTCACCCACCCGGAGTTCTTGCGGATGGATGCGATCGCTTGCCGGATTGGAGAACGCATTCGCATCAGAAGGTTTGTCCCAGGCTGAAGAAAAAGTTGAAGTGGGTCGCTTCGCCTACGTGCGGCTGCGAATAGGGGCCCAGAGGATTCGCGGCCGAGAAGCCGGTCGAATAGTTGATGTTCACCGGGAAGATGGGCGTGTTCAGGTTGTAGCTGAAATCCAGGCGGATGGGTCCGACCGGGGTATGGTAGCGCAGGCCGATCCCCGGCGCATGGGAGAAGTAGTTGAAGCTGCAGATTCCCTGGTGTCCGGTTGAAGTAACGGGGCCATTGGTGGGACCGCTGGGGCTGGGTGGAATGATCTTTCCGGTGGTCGGGTCGACCTGCGCCGGCGAGAGCACTTTGCAGGTATCCCGATTCGGCTGGTTAAAACGAAGGAAGCTGGCCCAGGCGTCCCCCGCATTGGTGAAGACATTGCCCATGTCATGGAAGAGGACAAAGCTGATGGTATTGCCCAGCCAGGGAAGCGAGGGCGGCGGCAGTCGCAATTCGGTGCTGTTGACCAGCGCGCCGGCACCACCGATCGGGAAGCCGGTTTCAGGATCGCGGGGGCCGGCGCCGTTAAATGAAAAACCACGCAGCGAAGTGGGCCCGCCGGAGTAGAGACGCTCCGGGAGCGGGATGAGCTCGCTGGAGCCCGTTCCGAAGGCGCGCACCTGTCCGTAGCGCGTGTTGCGGGCCAGCACGAAGCGATCCTTATCGAATCCGTAGTAGCTGGAGTTGGACAAATCGAGCCGGTTGAACTGCGCCTCCGCGCCGAGATTCTTGATGGAGAGAAATTCCTGAAAGCTGGTGTAGGTTCCGCGATGGGCATCGAGGGGGGAGTCGCGTGTGTCGCGAATCCACGTAACGCCCGGCCCGGCGACGCGGACCGCCGTCGCCAATTCCTGAATCTCGCCGGGAAACACCTGCAGACTGCTGGCCGCGACCTTTACGCGGCGAAAGTCGTACTCGTAAACAAAGGTGTTTGCCTTGGAAAGCCAGGAGCCCGGGGCCAGAAAATTCTCAGTGAATCTGAATCCGGCTTCAAGCCTCGAGGCCACGTAGGTGGTCACGTCTTTGCTGTTGGCGTAGCCGCCGGAGAAGGTGACGCCGAAGTTGCGGTTGCCGATAAGATGCGGGACCTGGAAGAGCAGATTGATTTTCTGTTCGAGCAGGCCGTATGTGCCTTGCAGCGAGGCCGACTGCTCGCGGCCAAAGACGTTGTTGCGCGTGAGGTCGGCGAGGACGCGGGGGCTGACCCCGGTAACGCCGTTGGGATTGCAGGCAACACCGCCGGCGATGGCGCCCGCACAGTTGTTTTGCGGCGTTCCGGTTTGCGCCTCGAAGCCAAAACCGTAAGTAAGCGCCCAGCGCCGCGCCTCGGAGGCCTGGAGCAGAATCGTCTTGCGGGTTGCGCCGCCGCTGGGATTCTCGACCGCCGCATCCACCTCGTTGAACAGCGCAAGTTCGTAGAGATTGCGCTGCGTGTCGAGCAGGGCGGTCTGATTGAGCGGATCGCCGGAATGGAGCGTGATGGCGCGGCCCACGGTTTCCGGGCGGGTGTAATGAATCCCGGAGAGCTGCACATTGCGAACAAAGATCTGCGGACCCTCGGTGATGTGGAAGACGACGTCCACTTTGCTGCCGTCGGAGCCCTCGGCCTGCTGGGCGACGTCGACGTTGGCCTGCTCGAACCCGCGGCTCAGGTATTCAGTGAGCAGCGCGTCGCGGTCGCCGGCCAGGTTCTGCGGCGAAAGTAACTGGCCCGGCGCTGTGTTGAGCATAGGTGTCAGGCTTGCGGCGGCGACGTTGTCGTTTCCTTCCAATTGCACAACGCCGACTCTGATTTGCTCGCCCTCTTCGATTCTGTAGGTCACGGCAAGCGGAGCGGTCCGCGATGACGCGGTCTCGGCAGTTGTTTTAGGGGCTGGATTATCTGGATGGCTGGTTTCCGGAGTGCTGGTTTCGGGAGTGATCTTCACCTTGGAGAAGCCGTTGTTGTGATAAACGGCCTGCAATGCGCTGATGTCGGTAGCGACCAGGGCCTGGCTGTAGGCGCCATGGCGGTCGAGCGAATCGGCGGCGTGAACGCTGAGCAGTTCCTTGAGGGTGGACGAGTTGAAATAGTGGTTTCCAGCAACTGAGACGCTGTCTACGCGGCGGCGCGGTCCCAGGTCGACCTTGAAGACGATCACAACCTGGCGGTCGTCGGCGGTTTGCTGCTCGTGATTCACCTTTGCGTCAAAGTATCCGAGGCGCTGATAGTAGTCCCTGAGCCGGCGATTGCCTTCATTCAACAGGTCCTCGTCAACGCTGCCTTCTTCAAAGACGGGAATGATGTGCTTGACGCGGTCCGCGGCGATGTTTGCACCCTGCACGAGGACCTTGACGACCGGGCCCCTGGTAGCGGAAAAGCTGAAGTCGACCCTTTTGGCGGCAGGATCGTATTTCGCGGAGACGATTTTGATCTCAGCCTCCATCCGCTGCTGAGCCTGGTAGTGCTTGAGCAGGCCGGCGAGGGCGCGATTGCCGGTGTCGTGATCCACGCGGGCGCCCATTCTCAAGTGTGCGTACCGGCCGAACTCCTGCGCGCTCATTCCCGGGTCGCCCGTGACCTCGACCTTGCCCACGCGAGCCTGCGTTCCAGAGACGGCCTGGAAGCCGATATCGACGAGCTGCTCATCGGGGTGCGGCGTCAGCGCCGGGGTAATTGTTGGCTCGTAGAATCCATTCTCGGCCATTGTCTGGCGCATCTGCTGGAGCGCGGTGGCGAGCCTGGCCTGGGTAAAGCGGGTGCCGGGCTGGAGCTGGCTGGCGCGCTGCAGTTGCGTATTCAACGTAGCTCCCTTGGCTCCGTAAACACCTACCGTTCCAATAAAGGTGCGCGGCGTACCGCGGAAGACCAGGTCCACGACGTCCTGGCCGGTTGATACCTCTGTCCTGGAGCCCTCCACTTGAACGGTCTCGTAGAGGCCGGTAGAAAACAGCTGGCGCAGGCTTTCGCCGAGGTTTTCCGGGCTCAGCGGCTTTCCCTCCGCCTGGGCAAGGTGTCCAGGCAGCGGGTCGAGCCTTTCTGCGCCGACACCCACGAACGAGATGCTGTGAACCGGCAGTCCGCTCCATTGAAGAAGGGACCCTGGGGTGGATTGTGGAGGAGCGGGGGTCTGGGCCCGGCAGACCGGCCCGCAGACAAGGGTGCAGGCGAGCAGCACCCCACACAGAACCACTCCGCGATTGCCGCACATCCTTGCCGGCCTTCTCCGCAAGACGATATCTCCCAAAAAGCGCGGGGCATGGCCCCGTTTTGCGCGAAAGTGCGACCGCGACGCAAGAAATTGCCCGGCGACGGCTCCGGTCATCTTTCGCCGAAGCTCCGATCGCCCCCCATTTTCTTCCCCTTTCCCCTTATACTAACGAGGACAGGAGCCTTGCGCCGCAGCGCCCAGTCTCAAGAGGGATTCCCCCCCCCGAGGAAACTCATGCCCCGTTCCCGGTTCCCCACTTCGACGCCGGAAGAGACATCACCTGGTTTGGACGTAGCAGCACCGGTCGCCGCTCCCCCAGCCAGGCGCATGACCTTTGCCCCAGCGGCGTCTCCCGATCCTGCCGAGGCAGATGCGCTGACACGCGCACAGGCCGGAGATCACCACGCCTTCGCCCAACTCTACTCCCTGCACAAAAGACGCATCTACTCTTTATGCCTGCGCATGGTGGGGAATATAGCGGAGGCTGAGGATCTGACCCAGGAAGCGTTCCTGCAGCTGCATCGCAAGATTTCCACCTTCCGAGGCGACTCGGCCTTCTCGACCTGGCTGCACCGGCTGGCGATCAATGTGGTGCTGATGCAACTGCGCAAGAAGGGCCTGAGCCTGATCTCTCTGGATGAGGCCATGGAGCCGGTTCCGGATGAGGGCCCCGGCCGCAGCTTCGGCGCTCCCGACCTGACGCTGAGCGGCGCCATCGACCGGCTGGTTCTGGAGCGCGCGGTCGCCGATCTTCCGGCCGGCTACAGGCTGATTTTTATTCTTCACGACGTCGAGGGCTATGAGCATAATGAGATTGCCGCCATGCTTGAGTGTTCGATAGGGAACAGCAAATCCCAGCTGCACAAGGCACGCTTGAGATTGCGCGAAGCCCTGCGCGCAGAAGCAAGAAAGGAGGCGCAGTCATCACCGACGATCCCACCAAGATGAGCTGCTCCGAGTTCCAGGCGCAGCTGCCGGAGTTGATCGGCTCGGGAGCCGACGCCGCGGCCCACCCGCACATCCAGAGCTGCGATCTTTGCCGCGCGCTGCTGTCCGATCTGGAAACCATTGCCGAAGCCGCGCGCCAACTTTTGCCGGTTGTGGAGCCGCCCGATGAACTCTGGGAGCAGATCGAAACGGCGATCAAGAGCGAAAAGCGGTAGCTCCAATTTGGGCGTGCCCGATCCGAATCCTGCAAAATCGATCTGAAACCGACAAAGAGGTATTGAGTCAGGCGTGTTCCCGAGGAGTGCGCCGCGGTTTCGCTTCGGCAAAGCTCCCTTCTGCGCTGCCCGGCCTTTCTCACCTTCCAACCGCTTTGGCCGATACACCTTTCGAACGGCACGGCATCCAATCTTTAGCGGGCAGGGGATGTTTTGGGCGGGCAGTGGATGTTTTGAGCCAGTTGCAGAGCTGGACCCCGGTTCTTTGTGGAACAAACGTCATCTCCGGCAGAGGAGCCGGGAAGGGGCCAGGGGCGTCTGGCGGATTTGAGCGCAGTTGGAATCAGCCGCAAAAGGCTTGCCGCAGGGCCAAAAGCTCTCTCCCACGAAGCCAGGGGAACCCGGTCTGGCGCCGGGGCGTACTGGTGGCATGCGGGTCGTTTGGGACGGGTAGGGAGATAGGCAAAGGAGATTTTCCTGAAACTTTTCACAATCTGCGTGGTCTAATGAAGGAAAGTTGACAAAAGGACACTCAATGCAAAATCAGCCATCCAAGCCGTCTCAAGCACAAAGCCCGACCCCCCGGAGCATTTCGGGGGTGCGTCAAGTTCCGGTGCTTCCGGTCCGGGACACGGTCCTGTTTCCCCATGCCGTTCTGCCGCTTACAGTTGGCCGCGAGAGCTCAATCCAGTTGATCGAGTCGCTGGGCGAGGAGCGGATGATCGTGGTGACCGCTCAATTGGACCCGCGACTGGACTCCCCCAAGCCTGACGACCTGCACACCGTGGGAACGCTGGCGACGGTGCACAAGGTTGTGCGAATGCCCAACCAGAGCCGGTTCGTCTTCACCGAGGGGGTGAGCCGGGTACGGCTGTCGCGCTACGCACAGACCGAGCCGTTCATGGTAGCCGAGGTGGAGACCCTGGAGGACATTGAGCCGGCTTCGAACTCAAGTTTTGAGGCCCTGGTGCGCAACGTGGTGGCGCAGTTCCAGCAGATTGTGTCCGAGTCGCCCACCCTCTCAGACGAACTGCGGACGATTGCGGCCAACATCGAGGAGCCCAGCCGGCTGGTGGATTTTGTCGCTTCTTCGCTGCCCTTCCTGACCACCGACGACAAGCAGCAGATGCTGGAGACTGCGGGGATCGTGGAGCGGCTGGAACTGTTGAACAAGCATCTGGCCAAGGAGATTGAGGTGCAGCAGTTGCGCACCAAGATCCAGACCGAGGTGCAGGACCAGGTGCAGCAGTCGCAGCGCGACTATTACCTGCGCGAACAGATGAAGGCCATCCAGAAGGAGCTGGGCGAGCAGGATGAAGGCCAGCGCGAGACTGACGAGCTGCGCCAGAAGATTGACGCGGCGGGCATGCCGGAGGACGTGAAGAAGGAGGCGCTGAAGGAACTGGCGCGGTTGGCGCGCATGTCACCCATGGCCGCCGACTACTCGCTCACGCGCAACTATATCGAGTGGCTTGCCGTGCTGCCCTGGGCCAAGAGCTCGGGCGCAAAGATCGATATCGGCAAGGCGAGGGAGATTCTGGACGAGGACCACTACGAGCTGAAGAAGGTAAAAGACCGCATCCTCGACTACCTGAGCGTGCTGGAACTGAAGCCGGACATGAAGGGGCCGATTCTGTGCTTCGTCGGCCCTCCGGGCGTGGGCAAGACCAGCCTGGGCCGGTCGATTGCGCGGGCGCTGGGGAGGAAGTTCCAGCGTGTCTCGCTGGGCGGCATGCATGACGAGGCTGAGATTCGCGGCCATCGCCGGACATACATCGGCGCGTTGCCGGGCCAGATTATCCAGAGCATTCGCCGGGCGGAAACCAACGACCCGGTGATCATGCTGGACGAGGTGGACAAGCTGGGAAGAGACTTCCGCGGCGATCCTGCCTCGGCCTTGCTTGAGACGCTGGACCCGGAGCAGAACAACACGTTCCGCGACAACTACCTGGACGTGCCCTTCGATCTGAGCAAGGTGCTGTTTATCTGCACGGCGAACATGCTGGACACGGTGCCGCCGCCGCTGCTGGACAGAATGGAGCTGATCTTCCTGGAGGGCTACAGCGAAGAGGAAAAGGTGCAGATTGCGAACCGGTACCTGATTCCGCGCCAGATCAAGGAGAACGGGATCACGACCGAGCAGATTGAGTTTCCCGAGGATGCGGTGCGGTACGTGGTGCGGCATTACACGCGGGAGGCCGGCGTCAGGAAACTGGAACAGGCGCTGGGCACGGTTTGCCGCAAACAGGCAAGACGCGTGGTGGAAGGCCATGCGGAAAAGCTGACGGTGACGCGCGAGGTGATCAAGGAGTTCCTGGGCGGTATCAAGGTACGTGTTGAGACTGAAGTGGCGGAGCGGGTGAAGCGGCCGGGCGTGGCCGTGGGTCTGGCCTGGACGCCGGCCGGCGGCGACATTCTGTTCATCGAAGCCAACAAGATGAAGGGCAAGGGCGGCTTTACAATGACGGGACAGATTGGCGAGGTGATGCAGGAGTCGATGCAGGCCGCGCTGACCTGGGTGCGCTCGAACGCCGCAAGCCTGGGACTGGCCGAGGACTTTACCAAGGATATCGACCTGCACATACACGTGCCGGCGGGAGCGATTCCCAAGGACGGGCCTTCGGCGGGCGTAACCATGGCTACGGTGCTGGCGTCGCTGTTGACCGATACGCCGGTTCGGCCGCTGACCGCGATGACCGGCGAGATCACGCTGAGCGGCAACGTGCTGCCGGTAGGCGGGATGAAGGAGAAGTTTCTGGCGGCGCGGCGCGCGGGAGTGACAACCATCATCCTGCCTGCGGAGAATCGCCAAAACGTGGAAGAGGACTTGACTCCGGAGATGATGGAGGGCGTGACCGTGCACTACGCCGGCCGCATCGAGGACGTGCTGCATGTGGCGTTGCCGCTGCTGAAGGCGCGGCCGGATACGCAGCCGGTTGAGGCTGAACTTGCGGGTCACTCTGTTTCGTAAGCTCCGCAAAGACCAAAGAAGGAAGGCCGGCGAACCTGCCGGCCTTTTTCGTGCGTTCCAAAATGGAGCAACTTTGGGGTTGCAGTTCTGTTGAAAAGGGCGTTTTTGCCGATGAGGAGTGCAGAATCCAACGCGCAGACGCGCTGAGAGCGGCACCTATGGCAACCGTGACACCGACCCCCCATCAGATCGTTCCGCTGCATCTTTCCGGCAACACGACCGAGCAGCAGAACCGCATGCTGCAGGACTTTCTTGGCGAGGCCGTCCAGGAGGCTTGCAAGACGGCGATCGAGCAACTGGACCGGCAGAGCGCGCAGGCTGTTCTCGACATGGACAAGAAACTCAAGCATGAAGTGGCCGAAAGAGTGGTGGAGATTATTCACCGTCACACGGTAAGCGACAAGTACAAGGACGAAGAGGTGGGGTCGAACCGGGTGTATCCGCCCACCTACCGGGTGCGTCCCGTGGAGGCGCAGGTGACGGAACTGCGCAAGATGTTTCCGAGCCTGAACGGATGCCAGGAGAAGCTGGCGCGGCGCGAGCTTCCTGAGGGCGCCGAGGCGTGGTTTGCGATTCCCCGCTGGCAGTCCCTTGCATCCACCTACAACGAGGCCGTGGAGATGGTGCTGGGCGTCCTGGCCGCAAGGCGCCGGTTTTCCAACCGAATTGCCGGCAAGCTGAGCGAGATGTATCTTCGCCAAGCGGAACGATCCAAGCTGGCGGAAAAGATCTTATCCGAGCAGCAGGAGGGCAACGACATTGTTGTCTTGGGCGCGCAGGCCGGGCTGCTGCATCGCGGCTCCTCTGCGCGGCGCACGCGCGTGGCCATGGCCGGCAACGAGTTCGGCCTGGGCGTGTTTTCGTTTACCTGCATGCTGCTGACGCATCCCGAGCGGCTTTCTACCGGCGACACGCTGATGATCGACTGCGGGGGCGATGAGTATTCGGTGCGGGGCGATTATACCTTCGATCGCGTTCCGCTGTTCGACTTCGATATGGCGGGCATCGAGTTCAGCATCTTTTATGAGGACCGTGCGCGGAACCTGTGGGGCACACCCACGGGGTTCTTGTACAAACTGGTTTGACGCTCTCCCAATCCGCCTCCTGTTTGCCGCCTGCCGCGTCTAAGAGTCTGTGATGAACTTTCGCGTGGGCCGCCCGCGGGAAAGTTCATCACAGACTCTTAGCAGGCGGTATTCTTTTTCAAGCGATGCGCGTGCGAGTTCTTCCCTTTGGAGTGTCGAAAGATTGGCTGGGTGCGGCAGAGGCCACCATCGAGTTGCCGGAAGGCGCCTCAGTGGCGGACCTGCTTGAGCGCCTTACGGCGCGCCTGACTGCCCGGGGGCAGGCGCTCCGCGGCATTGCGGTCAGCGTGAATGCGGAGTACGCCACGGCTGGGCAGGTGCTTTGCGATGGCGATGAGGTAGGATTGCTGCCGCCCGTCTCCGGCGGTGGGACAACGCGTCCAGGCGCTGCGCGCACGGCGAAAATTTTGGATGAGTTTATGGATCGGCCCACAGCGATCGCACTGACCCGCGAGCCCATAGATGCAGAAAAGCTGGTTGCCGAGACGAAGCGCGGCGAGGACGGCGCGGTGGTGGTCTTTGACGGCATCGTGCGCAACAATACCCGCGGGCGCCAGACGCTGCATCTGGACTACGAGGCCTACGAAGAGATGGCGTTGAAGCAGATGAGAGAGCTTGCGGAGCAGACGCGGGAGAAGTTCGGCGTGCGCCAACTGACAATTGTTCATCGCCTGGGCCGGCTCGAAGTGGGGGAGACCAGCGTGCTGATCGTGGTGGCATCGGCGCACCGGGGAGCAGCTTTCGAGGCCTGCCGCTGGGTGATCGACACGCTCAAGAAGACGGTGCCCATCTGGAAAAAGGAGACGTTTGTGGATGGGGCGGTGTGGGCGGACGGCGAGCCGTTTCCCGAGGGGCTGGCCCTGGAGCCGGAGGCTTCGCATGAGGGGTAATACCTGCGCGGTCACGGGTCTCAGAAGCGTGAGCAGAGGCACCCAGTTTCGCCGGACGGCGTGCTTTGCGCTTCTTGCTCTGGCCGGAGCGATTGCAGCCACGCTGGCCGCGCAGCAGACTACGCTCCACGTAGACGTGCGGCTGGTCAGCATCTTCGTCAACGTGACGGACCGGAACGGGGCGCTTGTGGGCGGGCTGGCGCGCGATGATTTCGCGGTGTCGGAAGATGGAAGGCTACAGCAGATCGCGGTCTTCGAAAAGCAGTCGGAGATGCCGTTGAACCTGATGCTGGCCATTGACACTTCGGGGAGCGTGCGCAAGGACATGAGCGAAGAAGCGGCGGCGGCCCGGCGGTTTGCCCACGCGATTCTGCGCCCGCAGGACCAGATGGCGGCGCTGCAATTTGCCACCGAAGTTCGAGAGCTGACTCCGTTCACAAACAAGGTATCGCAGATCGATCGCGGCCTGGGGCAGTTGCACGGCGATTTTGCCACGGCGCTCTACGACGCAATCTATTTGAGCTCTGAGCGGCTGGGCGCGAAGGATGGGCGCAAGGTGCTGGTGGTGGTCTCAGACGGCGATGACACAGTGATGAACACCACCTACGCACAGGCGCTTGAGCAGGCTTTGCGCAACGAGGTGATGATCTACTCGCTCATCGACGTGCCGATCGAGGCCAGCGCCGGGCGCGACACGGGCGGCGAGCATGCGCTGATTACGCTGTCAGAACAGACAGGCGGCAAGTATTTCTACGTGGCCGACGGCGGGCTCGACAAGGCATTTGCCAAGGTCAGCGACGATCTGCGCACCCAGTACCTGCTTGGCTACTATCCCCATAACCAGGAGCCTGGAAGAATCTTCCACCGGATTGAAGTTAAGGTTCCCAGGGCCTCGGCGGAGGACTTCAATGTCCGTCACAAGACGGGGTACTACGGTGATAAGCCGGCCGAGAACTAGAGCGCGGCGAATGATTTACACTGGCCGCATGAAAATCGGACATATATTGTTTCTGCTGGCGATGCTGTTTGCAGGAGTCCTGCCCGGCTCCGCAAAAACGCATCAAGGCAAGATACGTGTCCTGATTGTGGATGGGTTCAGCAACCACGACTGGCAGAGGAACACGCAACTGCTGCGCGGAATTCTGGCCGAGGCGCACGAGTTCACCGTCGAAGTGAGCACGGCGCCGCAGGAGACCGGTTCGGCAGCGTGGAAGGCGTGGCGGCCGCGATTCAGCGCCTACGATGTGGTGATCCAAACCTGCAACGACAACGGCGGAAACGGCCTTTTGCAAGGGCTGAAGCAAAAGCCTGAATGGCCCGAGGCGGTGAAAAAGGAATTTGCGGAGTATGTCCGCAAAGGCGGAGGCGTCTATATCTACCACTCGGCGGAGAATGCTTTCGTTGGCTGGAAAGAATATGAGCAGATGGTGGGGTTGAGCTGGCGCAATGCGGATTACGGCACGGCGATACGCGTGGACGACAACGGCGCGCTGGTCAGGATTCCGGCGGGCGAGGGACGGGGAACCGGGCATGGGCTGCGCGCTGACGTCCTGGTGACGAGGTTGGGCGACGATCCGATTCATGCGGGGATGCCGCGAGCCTGGCTCTCGACTGACATGGAAGTGTATTACTATGCGCGGGGCCCGGCGGAGCGGGTGCAGGTGCTCACCTATGGGCGGGACACCAATCCGAAACTGGGACTGCTGTGGCCGCTGGAGTGGACGACGACCTATGGCAAGGGACGCGTCTATATTTCGACATACGGGCATGTGTGGCCGAACGAAGCGCCGACGCCGGGGCTGCAAGATGCGGCGGTGCTGACCATCATTCCGCGGGCTCTGGAATGGCTGGCGAAGCGGCCAGTTACATATCCTATACCAGCAGATTTTCCCGGCACGAGCGCGGTTTCGGTTCGCGGCAAAGCTCCGTCCGCGCGGTGAGTTGTGCTTGCCGTCCGCCGGACATCCCTGGTGACAAGGTTCGAGCCGAAAACCCACCGAGTTCGCGCGATTGGGAAACCGCATCTAAAATGAAACCATGACTTCTCCACTATCCTCCCGCCGCCGTTCCAAGACACCTCCGCCGGGCGAAACCGGCCAGGAGGCACTTTACCTGCGTTCTCTCAGCGACCGCCAGGTAGTCGTCCAGATAAAACTGCGGGACGGGGAGACCGTGCGTGGCTGGATCGAATACTTCGACGACGCCATGCTGCGGCTGACGCGCGAGGGGCATCCCAACCTGTTCATCTACAAGCACCAGATCCGCACCATCAGCGAGGCCGGCAAGCGCCGTTCGCCGCGGGCTGTGTCGCTGAGCCAGCCGGCGATCGGTGGTGCTGTATCGAGCGAGGAAGTCTCTTGAGCGGCGGAGCGGCCGCACCAGCGCAGAATCTAGTCTGGGTTCCCAAGGTTGCGGAGATTGCGCGGGAGGCGGGTGCGAGCCTGCGCGAGTTTCTGGCGCAGGGCGTCGAAACCGAATACAAGGGCGACGTGGACCTTGTCACCGTGGCAGACCGGACGGTGGAAAAGCTGATCCGCGAGCGGCTCGGCGAGGCATTTCCGGAGCATGGAATCTACGGGGAAGAGGGCACGCGGGACCGCATGGAGGGGGAGTTCCGCTGGTACGTGGACCCACTGGATGGGACCACAAACTTTGCCCACGGATTTCCGCAGTTCTGCGTCTCAATGGGGTTGGAACGGCGCACTTCCGGCATGCCGCCGCAGCGGGACGGGACGCTGGTAGCTGCTGTCATTTACGATCCCATGCGGGACGAGCTCTTCACCGCCGAACAAGGGCAAGGCGCCAGGCTGAATGGCAGGCCGATGCGTGTGTCGCGCATTCCCGATCTAGCCGAATCGTTGCTGTCCACGGGTTTTCCCAGCCGCAAGCGGCATGCCAGCCCGAATATCCACTTCTATCAGGAGTTCACCCTGCGTTCGCATGGGGTGCGGCGGGCCGGATCGGCAGCGCTGGACCTGGCGTACGTTGCCTGCGGCCGGCTGGAAGCTTTCTGGGAGTTCAACCTGAACCCCTGGGACACAGCGGCAGGCATCCTGCTGGTGGAAGAGGCCGGGGGACGGGTCACGGATTTTGCCGGCAATCCCTTCCAACTGAATAGCCGCGAGATTCTGGCATCGAATGGGTTGATTCAGGCCGAATTGGTGGCATTGTTCAACGACATGTTCGCGGGTCGCAATCTGGCACCCATACCCACGCCGCAGGAGTTTGCACGGCGCCGGGCAGAAAAACAAAGCTGATTTCCCGGTTTCCCGAATTCCTTCCCGCATCGCAAAACCCATGTGCAGGGAGTTGAGTCAGCCTTCGGGGTCGTGTGCTACTATCAGCGTCGAGGAAACAGTTCCCCGGAGAAATCGGAAATGGCCTACGTCATCGCAGAACCCTGTATCGGCACCAAGGACACCGCCTGTGTGGACGCATGTCCTGTCGATTGCATCCACCCCAAGAAGGACGAGGACGGCTTCGCAGAAGCCGACCAGCTCTTCATCGACCCGGTCGAGTGCATTGACTGCGGGGCCTGCGTTCCGGCCTGCCCGGTTTCTGCCATCTTTGCCGCCGACGATCTGCCGGAGAAGTGGGCCCACTTCACCGAGAAGAATGCCGCGCACTTCGGGCGCTAACGCAACTCGGCCTCACAACCAACATTTGATCAATTTCCGAACGCGCGTGCTGCCCATGCAGGATGCGCGTTTGTGTCTTCGCGTGGCTGAAGGGGCGGCACAGCTGTGCTTTAGCGGAGGCACGGAGCCTTGGGAGCGCAAAGCGCTGGTTTTCTGGCGGCTTGTTCCGGCAATAGAGCGGAGTCGAGTGGCGACCTCAAAAGCAAAGGGCCACTCTTTTTGATTCTGGGGGAACTGGGAAGACCGCCCTAGTTGACGGTTTCTTCGACCTCGTCGACGGCCGACTCAAAAGCCGGTGCCTGAGCGCCTCTCTCCTTGTCTCGGATCGCGGCAGTTTTGGGGCAGATGGCAAACCGGCCCTTCTCGATTTCGATGAAATCGATATTGTCGCCGGTCTTGAGGCCGAGCTGTTTTCGAATGTCGGTGGGGAGTGTAATGCGGCCGTTGAAGGTGACCATAGCGGATGGCATGTGGAACCTCTGCCTCAATTGTAGCCTGAGAGCGCGGGCGGCTTGTGGAAAATGGCGTGAATTGGCATGCACAATGCCCTACTCGAGCAGTTCCATACCCGCGTCGCTGGCGGCTTTGCGGTCGAAAGTGACGATCCGGGAGCAGCCGGCCGCTTTGGCGGAAACGGCGATCAGGCAATCGGGAAAGTCCGCTTTTCCAGACAGATAGAGCCGCAAGCCCGTATGCGCCATCTCGCTCTGCTCGACCACCACATCCCTGCTGGCAAGCAAGGTTGCGAGTATTGCGGCGATACCCTCCTTTTTCACCTTATAGGTCCGACTCAGAACCCAAACGAGTTCAGACAGGGCGACCAGTCCCACCCACCCCGGTTGCGCCGGAGTAAGAGAGTAAATCAGGTTCACTGCAATGCGAGTTTGTACGGGATCGTCCTTGGCGAAATAGCGGATGAGCAGGTTCGCATCGAGGCCGATCACGCCGCTTCATCCTCCGACGCGTTCGAGGGCGAATCGCCAACGCCTGTGCGGTATTTCCCGTCGGCAGCATCCAGGACTGCCTCCTTCATTTCCTCGATGGTGGGCACATAATCCAGCTTCGGAACGCAGCCTTCCAAATCGCGGATGGAGGCGGTTCTTGGCTTGAGAATGAACTGGCCCTTCTCGATTTCGACAAAGTCGATCTTGTCGCCCGCGTCCAGACCAAGAGACAGGCGCATCTGGGCTGGAATGGTGATCTGGCCTTTCGATGTAACGGTGGCGGTGGGCATGGGGCATTCCTTTCATTTTTCAGTATACCTTACTTTTCCGAAAAATCCTTACTCGTGTCAAATATCCTTACTTCAAGTATTTTTCCTTACTCTATGGTGAGGAGCAGGCCGCTGGGAGAGATGGCGAACTACTGGCCTTGTCGGCGGTGCGAAGATAGAGACGCATGAGCGTGCTTACCTCAGAAGCGGTGGTTTTGCGCGCCTGGCCAGTGCATGAGGCCGACCTGATCGTGAGCTTTTTCACGCGCGATTACGGGCGGATGAAGGGCGTGGCCAAGTCGGCGCTGAGGAGCCGCAAGCGGTTCGGTGGGGCGCTGGAGCCGATGACGCTGGCGCGGGCCTGGTTCGCTGAGCGGCCGGGGCAGGAACTGGTGCGGCTGGATCAGCTGGAGATTCTGCGCTCGCCTCTGGCCGCTCCGGTGGACCACGTGCGGTTGGCGGTGCTCAGTTTTTTTGCAGAGCTGCTGGACGAGGTGCTGCCGGAACACGATCCGCAGGAGACGGTGTTCCGGTTGCTGGTGAGCGTGCTGGAGCAGACGACGGCTGTGCAGTCCGATATTGTTCAGCCGTGGATGGCGCTGACCTATTTTTCCTTGTGGATGACGCGGCTGATGGGGTTACTGCCGGACATCGCGCACTGCACGGCTTGCGGCGAGGCGCTCAAGGCGGGGGAGACCAGCTTCAACTCGCTCGGCGATGGGCTGTTCTGTGCCGTGCACCGCAATGGGAACGCGAACGCGCTTTCGGCGGATTCGTGGCAACTGGCGCAGAGGATGCTGCGAGCGCCGGTGGCGGCGTTTGCGGGCGAGTCGTGGCCGCGGCGGAGGGGAACGGATTTGCGGCGGTTTACGCTGCAATCGCTGGAGCGGCATTTGGAGCGCAAGCTGAGGACGGCAGAGGTGCTGGGAAGGTTGGGGGCGTGACCATCGATCCATTTCCCATGTCACAAAGGGCACTCTGGGTCCTTTGCGAGAAAGATGCCTGGAAGTTCTGCGTGCAAGTGCTTTTTCTGGCACGAGTCTGATATCTTGTACGCCTTATGGAATCGGTGCATACTGGCTATATGAGAACCAACATTAATCTCGCCGACGACGCCCGCCAGTTCGCTGAAATCTACGCCCATGCGAACGGGCTCACCCTCGGCGAAGCCATCACTGACCTGATCCGGAAGGGCGGCAAGGCTGCATCGGGCACATCCGAGGCCCCAAAGTTCGGCCGTTCCGCCTCCGGTTTTCCCACTGTCCCTCCCAGGGATCGCATCCTGACCACTGAGATGGTGCTTAAGGCGCAGGAGGAGGAGTTTGTCTGAGCCCGCCTATCTGCCCGATGTCAATGTTTTAGTCGCGCTCAGCGATCCCAGCCACGTCAATCATCTGGCCGCAGACAATTGGCGCCAGCGAATCGGAGTCGCCCGTTTTCTTCTCTGTCCGATCACCGAAGCCGGTTTTGTGCGCCTAATGGCCAACCCATCCGTAGGCAATCTCGCAGTAAACGACGCGATCTTGTTGTTGCATGAGATCGGTGCCCTTCCCAACTGCGAAAACCTGCCCATCGAGCACTCCTGGCTTGAACTCATTCGGCCCTTCACGCCCCGGCTGCACGGTTACCGCCAGATTACGGATGCGCTGCTCCTCGGCCTGGCGATTCGCAGCGGAGCCATCCTGGTCACCCTCGACCGCGCCATTCAGGCCCTGGCCGGCGAGGCCTACGCGGCCAACCTGTTCACCCTGGTCTGAAGGTGAAGGGACTCTCCAGCTCGGCTGATAAAATTGGTTGAGTCCCATCGAGAGAGAGTTTCGAAAGTGACCTTATCCACAACCACCGCTGTATCCGCTGCCAAACCGGCCGCGCTCACGTTTCAGGAACTGTTGTTCCGCTTGCAGAGTTTTTGGGCGGCGCGCGGGTGCGTGCTGCAGCAACCCTACGACGTTGAAGTAGGCGCGGGCACCATGGCGCCGGAGACGTTTCTGCGCGTCCTGGGACCGAAGCCCTACAAGGTTGGCTATGCGCAGCCCTCAAGGCGGCCGGCGGATGGGCGCTATGGTGAGAACCCCAACCGGCTTTTCCGGCATACCCAGTTCCAACTGATTTTGAAGCCGCCGCCGGTGAATGTGCAGGAGCTTTATCTCGAATCTCTGGAGGCGATCGGAATCGATCTCTCGCAGCACGATTTGAAGTTCGAAGAGGACAACTGGGAAGGGCCGACCGTGGGCGCCTGGGGCGTGGGTTGGCAGGTGATGATGGACGGGATGGAGATTACCCAGTTCACCTACTTCCAGCAGTGCGGAGGATTGGACCTGGACCCGATTTGCGCAGAGCTGACTTATGGCTTGGAGCGGCTCTGTGCTTTCATGCAGGATGTGGATTCGGTGTACGACGTGGTGTGGGCGCGCGATCCGGAAACGGGCGGGGTGGTGACCTACGGCGATGTGCGGCTGACCGAGGAACTGCAGTATTCCGTTTACAACTTTGAGGACGCCGATGTTGACCGGCTCTGGGCGCACTTTAACAGCTACGAGGCTGAGGCGCAGGCGCTGCTGGCGAAGGGCAATGCCGTGCTGGCCGATGAGAAGGCGAGCCCGGCAGAGAAGCGGCGCTTTCCGCTGATGTCCACGTATGAGCTGGCGCTGAAGTGCTCGAATCTGTTCAATGTTCTGGATGCGCGCGGGGCCATCAGCGTGACGGAGCGCGTGGGCATGATTGCGCGGATCAGGAACCTGGCGGTAGGCGTGGCCAAGGTATACGTGGGGCAGCAGCTACTAGCTACTAGCCTCTAGCTACTAGCTTGTTTTTAGGTTGGGGTAATGCAGTGGCGTATTGAACTAACAGAGCTAGGAGTTAGCGGCTAGAAGCTAGTAGCTCGTTATTAAGAAAGAAACAAAAGTTATGGCTGATTTTTTGTTGGAGATTGGGCTGGATGAAATTCCAGCTCGCATGATTGCCGGGGCTGAGGCAGAGTTGGGACGCCGTGTGCAGGAACTGCTCGCGCGGGAGAGGCTGCTTGGGACGGCAGCGAAAGTTGCCACTTACTCGACGCCGCGGCGGCTGGCTGTGATGGTGGAAGACGTGCTGGCTCGCCAGGCGGACACCGAAGAAAAGTTGACGGGGCCGTCGTGGAAGGTGGCTTTCAAGGACGGCGCGCCGACTGCGGCGGCGGAGGCTTTTGCGAAGAAGGCCGGTCTAGCTGTGGCGGCTCTCGAAAAAGTTTCGAATGTCAAGGGCGAGTATGTGGGCGCGACGGTGAAGCGGCAGGGCCGCGTTGCGTCGGAGTTGCTGGCTGCCGAGTTGCCCAAGGAAGTTCTGGCGATCTACTGGGCAAAGAACATGTACTGGCGCGCGGGCAAGCCGGAACGGTTTGTGCGGCCGGTGCGGTGGGTTGTGGCGCTGCTGGATACGGCGGTGGTGCCGGTGGAGATTGCGGGGATTGCGGCGGGGAATGCCAGCCGTGGACATCGCATCCTTCACGGCGACCACTCCGTGGTTCTACCTTCGGTCAAGAGCTACGCTGAAATAATGCGTGCGGCGAAGGTTGTGGTGGATGTGGCCGAGCGCAGGCAATCGATTCGCAAGGCGCTGGACAAGGCGACGCGGACGGTTGCCGAGGCGCGCTGGCGCGAGGACGAGGCGTTGATCGAAACGGTGGTGCACTTGACCGAGTGGCCTACCGTCATCCTCGGCGACTTCGAGCCCGAGTACCTGGCGCTGCCGGAAGAGCTCCTGGTGACGGTGATGCGCGATCACCAGAAATACTTTGCTATTGAGGGTGCGGACGGGAAGCTGCTGCCGCACTTTCTCGCTGTGATGAACATTCAGGTGGATGCCGAGGGCGAAGCGATCATCCGGCATGGGAATGCGCGCGTACTGCGGGCACGGTTCAAGGATGCGCGGTTCTTCTGGGACTTCGATCAGAAGATACCGCTGGCCCAGCGCGTGGAGAGTTTGAAGAATGTGACTTTCCAGAAAGAGCTGGGGAGTTACTTCTGGAAGACGGAAGAGAATCTGCGCGCGGTGAAGGTGCTGGCGGCGGTCGTGAAGTCCGCGGGCGTTGCATTCGACGAGGCAGCACTGATGAAGGCTGTGGAATTGGCCAAGACCGATCTCACGACCGAGCTCGTGAAAGAGTTCACCGAGTTGCAGGGCGTGATTGGCGGGTTATACGCACGGGCGCAGGGGCTGGGCGAGCGGGTTGCGCTGGCCATCTACGAGCAGTACACGCCGGCTTCGAGCGAAGACGAGATTCCCGTGTCGGTCGAAGGGCAACTGCTCGGGCTCGCCGATCGCATTCAGACAATCACGGCGATGTTCGGCATCGGCAATGCGCCGACGGGATCGAAGGATCCGTTTGCGTTGCGACGGGCAGCGAATGCGATTGTGAAAATTTTGGCGGAGTCGGAGTTGCCGTTGACGCTGGGCGATGTGGTTGAGGCGAGCGGTATTGATGGTTCGAATCGGGAGCAGGTGGCGGCGTTTCTGCGCGAGAGGCTGCATTTCTATCTGAAAGATGTGCTTGGCTTCGCCTACGATGTGGTTGCCGCAGTGCTGGCTGCTGGAGCGGACGATGTGCGCGATGCGCTTGCGCGGGCCGAGGCGCTTACGGCGGTGCGCGGGTCGGAGGATTTCGCGGCGATCTCGGCGGCGTTCAAGCGGATCAAGAATATTCTGCGGCAGGCAGAGGAGAAGAAGTTTGCGCTGGGAGCGGCGACGGATGTGAAGCTGTCGGCGGAGGCACAGCGGCTGGCCGATGCAGCGGCGGCGCTTGCGCCGGAGGTCGCTTTGCTGCGGCAGGAGCGGGCCTACGGCGAGGCGCTGGCTTTGATCGCTACGCTGCGGCCGGAGGTCGATGCGTTCTTCGATAAGGTGATGGTGCTCGATCCCGATGCGGCGGTGCGTGGGGCGCATCTGGGGCTGGTTGATGGAGTGCTGCGCGGGTTCTCGGGGATCGCGGATTTCAGCGAGATCGTGACGGCATAGTGCCTGGTTCCTGTCCGGGGTGAGTGTATTTGTCTCCCACCCATTCGCTGGAAAAAAGCGACTGGATAGGGCACCCAGCACTCAGGGTTTATGCGAAGTTTCCTCGCGTCCCTACGGGACGCGGGAGATGATTGGGGGCTGCTTTCCCAGGGTTTCACCCTGGGCTATTTTCCTGTTCTCCCTAACGGGAGATGGATCCAGGGGCGGCCGACATTTCCTTGCAAATCCAGGTTTCGTTCTCCGCTCCTCGCAAATCCAGCATTCGTTCTCCGGTCCTTGCAAATCCAGGTTTCGTTCTCCGGTCCTTGCAAATCCAGCATTCGTTCTCCGGTCCTTACAAATCCAGGTTTCGTTCTCCGGTCCTTGCAAATCCAGCATTCGTTCTCCGGTCCTTGCAAATCCAGGCTTTCTTCTCCGCATCTTCTGCTGTTCTTGCACGTCTACAATCAATACAGATGTCCGATACGCTTTATCTGAGTCTCTGGTACCCGAATCTGCGCCTCGAAGCGCTTCCCGACAAACTTTCGGCGGTGCTTGGCGTCTTTGCCGCCCACGGCGGCGAGCCAGGGGTCTATTCAGCCACCGTGTGGCCCATCAACTGGACCGAGACACCCATCTTTCAGCGCGTGTGGGGACGCGGGGCCAAGACAGCCGGCCAGGGTGCGGAGCCCCGCGCGGCGGTCGAAGAGGCGCTCGAGCTTCTGCATGAGGATTACGCCTACGAGTTTCAGATTGGCTGGAGCCTCTGGGAACTGGAACTTCAAGAAGCAGGTCCCCTTCGGCAGGCTCAGGGCAGGCTTTCGACTCCGTCCGCCGCGGCGGACTCCGCTCAGGATGGCATGTTGGATGCGCGCTGGGTGCGGGAGCCGCGGCTCGTCCGGGTGACGGGCTTCGGGCCTTTGTTTGACGAGGGGGCTTACGAGGCCGACGGGCACATCCGCGTGGATTTCGGCTCCGATACTCCCTTTTTGGAAGAAGACGCGGATCTGGACACGGTGGGTGCGCGGCATGTGGAAGAGAATGTGCGCCAACTGGTGGCTCTGACCGGCGCCGTCGAGAAGGCTTCAGGCGCTACGGCCCGGCTGTTGTGGTCTGAGCTGGGCGAGAGTCTCGCGCAGCGGCTGGCGGCACGGTTGGGCGTGAGGAACTAATCCCTTGCAATTCACGATTGAGCGGCTGCGGACGGCGGTGCTGGCAGCAGGGGTTGTGCTTCTGGTCGCGCTGGGCGTGTTTCTGGCAATTGCCAGGTTCCGGCATCCCTTCAACCTGAGGGAGCTGCCCAAGCGGCTGGGCGTCGATATCCAGGCGGAGGCCAACGGCGTCACGTATTCCCATTCCCTCGGCGCGCATTCGCAGTACAAGATTCATGCCTCGAAAGAAGTGCAGTTGAAGCAGGGCATCGTCCAACTGCACGACGTGAAGATTGAGCTCTATGGGGAAGACGGTAGCCGCGTAGACCGCATCGTAGGCGACGAGTTTGAGTACGACCCGAAGAGCGGCAAGGCAATGGCCGCCGGACCTGTGGAGATTACGCTGATGCGGCCTGCGGATGCTGCCGGTCCGCCGCGGCGGACGCCGAAGGCGACTCCTGACCAGGTTGTGGGTGAAAAAGTGAAGGGCAAGCCGCTGGCGTCAGCCGCCGAAACTGCCGCGGCGGGTGAGATTCATGTGAATACCAGCGGGCTTAGTTTCGACTGGAATAGCGGTGTAACAACGACCACTCAGCATGTGGACTTCTCCATGATGCAGGGAGCGGGCAGCTCCACGGGCGCCACCTATGACTCGCAGCAAGGCATTCTGGTTTTGGATCGAGCTGTGGAGCTGACCACGCGGCGCGGCAATGACACGGTGGGAATTCACGCGCAGCATGCGGTCTTCGAGCGCGACAATCTGGCATGCAGCCTGAATGGGGCCACGGCCGACTACCGCGGCGGAAGGGCCACGGCGAACGCGGCGGATATCCTGTTTCGCGCGGACGGGTCGGCGGTGCGGTTGGAGGTGACGAATGGGTTCACGCTGGCCACCGCGGCTGGAGGACACCTGGCGGCGCCCAAGGGGTCATTGGACTTTGACGAGCATAACCAGCCCCGGCACGGCCACCTCGATGGCGGTGTTCGGATGGATTCGTCGAATGGGAACCGGCAAATTCATGGGACATCGCCTGCGGCAGAGTTGGAGTTTACGAAGCAGGGTGAAATCAGCCTGGCGCACATGGAGCGGGGCGTGGAGATCCGCAGCGATCAACGGAGCCAGGCGGCTGCGAACTCCAAAACAGATTCCGGCGTTACCTCGCTTCGAGTCAGCCGGACATGGCGCTCTCCGGTAGCGGATGTAGCGTTCCACGATGCAGGGCACGGAAAGGTGGAACCGGCATCGATCCACGGCACCGGCGGGGTGGTGGTTACGGGCGAGACCCAGCGCGGCCAGGCCGCTCCTGTGCCATCGCGGCTGGCGGCAGATGACCTGACTGGCGAGTTCGGACCGCACGCGACGCTGACCGCGATGACCGGGGCGGGCCATGCCGGCATTCAGGATAAGACTGCAACTGGAGCTACAGAGACCGCGAGCGGCGACCGGCTCGAAGCACACTTCGACCCACATTTTTCCGCACATTCCGTTCCGGGCGCGAGCGGGGCCGCATCTGGCGGGTCGAAAAGCGGACCTGGCGGCGAGGCCCAGATTCAGTCTGCGGTGTTGGATGGGCACGTGGTGCTGGTGGAGCAACGGGCGGCGAAGCCGGGTGTGCAACCTGGGCCGCCGATGCGGGCCACGGCGGGCAAGGCCGTCTACGAGGGCGCGGGCGAGTGGCTGCACCTCACGCTGAGTCCTCGGGTTGAAGACGGCGCGATGGAGCTCGCTGCGGACAAGATCGATGTGTCGCAGGAATCGGGAGACGCTTTTGCGCACGGAGACGTGAAGGCAACCTGGCTGGATAACGGCGGGAGCGGAAACGGCCAGGCAGGAGCGGGAACTGCCGGCGGGGCGGGAAGCATTTCTTTGGGCGGACAGGGACCGGCGCACGCCATTGCCCAGGAGGCCGAGTTGCACCGGGCGAAGGACGAGGCCACTTTCCGGGGTCATGCGCGGCTGTGGCAGCAGGCAAACTCGATCGCCGGACCGGTAATTGTGATCGATCGCAAGACGAAGACGCTGGTAGCGCAAAGCTCGGACCGTGCGGAGCCTGTGCGGGTGGTGCTGTTGAGCGCCGGGGGCCTGGAACCCGGATCGACTTCGGGCAAGGATGTAGGTGGGAAATCCAATGGGCCTTCAGTGATCCGCGTGCGGGGGGGCGAGCTCGACTACTCCGACATCGACCGCAAGGCAGTGATGGTTGGCGGGGCGATGGGAACGGTGGTTGCAGAGACGGCTTCCGCGGCCTCGGTCTCCAGCCGAGTGGAGCTTTATCTTGTTCCGGCGGGCAAGAGCGCCGGCAAGGACACAGGACAAGGACAGGTGGATCGCATGACGGCCGCTGGACAGGTGGTGGTCACCAGCCAGGGCAGGCGCGGCACCGGCGAGCAATTGACGTATGAAAGCAAGACCGGGGAGTACGTGCTGACAGGAACCGCGGCCACACCCCCGCGCATCACCGATCCGGTGCGGGGCAACGTGACCGGAGAAGCTTTGATTTTCCACAGCCGCGATGATAGCGTCAGTATCGAAGGCGGCGGACGCGAGACAAGAACGGAAACCACTGTGCGCCAGAGTGCTGGTTCAAAAGAGCCTCGTAGATAAGTAATCGTTCTCGCCTAGCGGGGATATTGTTCTCTTGCCCAGACGAAATTAATCATCCCGTACTTGACGCAGAGGAAAAATAATCCCATACAGCAAGTTATCTTAATCAACAGGAGATTTCCCATGCGTATTCGATTGGGCATTTTCTATGTGCTTGCTGTGTGCGCGCTCAGCGCGCAGACCCTCGATCCAAGCACTCAATTGCTCTTGGACCATGCTAAAGCGGATAAGGATCTGTTTGGGGCGGGAGTACCGGGAGGCTTCTCGCTTGAAGAGCAGGTACAAAAGACTAACACCGACATTCAGATGTTTAGAACCGAGGATGGTTGGGTTCATCCGGAAGAATCGGATCCAAAGGTCGCCGGCACTGCGAAAGCCGCTGATACCTTTCTTTCGAGAGCTCTGAGAGAGAGCGACGTGGTCGTCACTGGAAAAGTCGTTCAACAGATTTCGACCTTTAATACTTATAAGAGCAACATCGTAACCGACTCCCTTTTTCTAGTTGATCAAGTTCTATGCACGAGACCGGGCTTTGGTGTGCAGCCGGGAGGGCTATTAGTGGTTGCTCGGCCTGGCGGAAGGATGCATATTCACGGTCATTCGGTGCGAATAGAGACGATTGACTTCCCGTCGTTCGCTGCAGGGGCAACCTACGTTTTGTTTCTTCAACAGAGCAAAAGGACGGACTCATACCTTGTGCAGCATGATGGGGCGTTCTTTGTGAAAGGAGACAGCATATGGAGCCTTTACTCTAACGAGAAGCACCCCGTCGCCGCGTACTTAGGGAACACTCAGGGTTTCTTAGAAGCGGTTCGTAACAAGGCCGGCGAGGTGGATCGATGAAAAGGCAAAAGATCGTCTAGCTTATTTTATTCGGCTTTATTACTCCGATAGTATTACCAACGACACACCTGCAATCTCAATGCCCGAATCAACCTATTTCAACATCTCGGCTCTCACAGGGCACAGTCAATATCAACCTTATGAATTTCGATGCTGTTCCGGCGGTGTCAGGCGTAGCAAGCGCCACGACGCAGGTTACCCAAGCCGTCTCCGATCTTAATACTGCGCTAGCAGCAAACGGAGTTCCCTACAATTTCACGATTAATGGATCGAATTCTGGTCCCCAGGTGTTCTATGAAGTAAACACAGACGCCGGGGTGGGGTCAGCAGAGGTCACTGAACTTCCAACACCTGGCATAAGCACGGTTGGAACAATTGCCCTCAACCTTAACCAGACAGGTTCGAATGGCACCCCCTTCTTCTCCACATCGGGGGTAACGGCTTCGAGTCCTCATGGATACGACACTGTCTTTTATAAGATGGCAATGCATGAGCTTCTGCACACAATGGGTCTCGCAAACACCACTCCAACAGTTCCACTAACACCGAACATCATGGGGGGCTTCACTTCGACAAATGACGCGAACAATGACCTCGGAGATGCAAGCAATGTCTCCAACTTACTAACGCCATGCATTTTTTCTCAGTTCAAGTACGCTTTGTCAGCCATTCACAAGCCGGTCGGGTTTAATGACGGCGGGGGCGAGAGTAGAGGAGACCCTGTTCCAGATCTTCCCTTCCACCAAGGGGGAGGGGGTGGAGGGGGCGATAACTACAGTTGTTACAGTTATGCTTGGGATGAGTGGGACGAAGGTAACCTCACGTTTTGGATGTACACAGGAACTATATGCTATTGATTGGCCCACGGTTGGTTACTGAACACCCGAAGGGGATCTCGAAGAGGATTCTGATGGATCTGGAGACCGCGGCAGGCCGATCTAGCCTTGGAACCTACTCATTGGCGGCGGGAGGTTGCAGTCTTGGGCTCGGAGATCCATCAGGTTTCTCGTTGATTGCTAAGCCCGGAGGCTGACAGAATAAGCTAGATAGATGGAAACACTGATCGCCGAAGGAATCGGCAAGTCGTACAAGGGACGGCAGGTTCTTCGCGGAGTTGACCTTAGAATCTCGCGTGGGGAGGTTGTGGGGCTGCTGGGGCCGAATGGCGCCGGCAAAACGACCAGCTTTTACATCATCGTGGGTCTGGTAGCTCCTGAAACCGGACGCGTGATGGTGGACCAGACAGACATTACGCGTTTGCCCATGTACCTGCGCGCGCGCAACTTCGGCATCAGCTATCTTCCCCAGGAACCTTCGGTCTTTCGCAAGCTCACGGTGGAGGAGAACATTCTGGCGGTGCTGGAGGCGCAGCCCCTGGGCAACCGGCAGCGGCGCACTCGTGCCGAACGGCTGATCAATCAACTGAACCTGGGGCACATCCGCACCACCAGGGGCTACGCCCTTTCCGGCGGCGAACGCAGAAGGGTGGAGATTGCGCGCGCGCTGTGCATTCAACCCAATTTCATCCTTTTGGATGAGCCCTTCAGCGGCATCGATCCGATCGCAGTGCTGGAGTTGCAGAAGATTATCTTCGACCTGAAGGCCGGGGGCATCGGCGTCCTGATTACCGACCATAACGTGCGCGAGACGCTGAGCGTCACCGACCGGGCCTACATTATTGCCGAGGGGCGGATATTTCGAGCCGGAACGCCGCACGAACTGGGCAACGACGTGGAGGTGCGGCGCGTCTATCTTGGGGAGGGTTTTTCGCTGGGCTGATGAAGCTTGCCGGGCGGACTGGGAAAAGACCGATTTGCGGGTTCCAGCCTGTCAAGGGGGCCGGCGAGCGAGGCGAAGAAGCCAATTCCAGACAGAAACTGCCGAACGGGTGGTTGCCAAAACCGGAAAGTTGTATCGAAATGCGGCAGTTTTCGCATTAAGCTTTTTCTTACAAGACTAGACTTGTATTGAGTTCCAACGGGGAACGAGTCCCAAATATGGCGCTGCTGCAACCAAAATTGACGTTAAGAGTGTCGCAACGCCAGGTCCTGACTCCGGGCTTGATGCAGATGGTCAGCGTTTTGGCCCTCAACAAGCTTGAACTGAAGGAGATGATCGATGCCGAGATGGTGGAGAATCCCGTCCTGGAAGAGATTGACGAATCGGTTCCGATGCTGGATGAAGTTGCGGGACGCGAGGAACGCGACGAGCGCGAGGAGCGGCTGGTTCTCTCTGACAAAGGGGCTGAAGAGCCCACGGCCCCTCCCAAGGACTCGTTTGACGAGGTCGATTTCGGATCGTACTTCCAGGATTACCTTGACCCCGGCTATCGCACGCAGCCGGAATATGAGGACAGCGAGAAGCCCTCGTTTGAGAACTTTCTCTCCCAGCCTACGACCCTGTCCGATCACCTGGCGTGGCAGTTGGGGGCACTGAGCCTGACGGAGGAGTTACACCAGGCAGCAGAGTTGGTCATCGGCAATCTGGATGAGGATGGGTATCTGGCGGCAAGCGAGGAAGAGCTGGCCGCGGCCATCAGTCAATTCTCCGTGAAAGCTCCCTATGCGCTCGGGTCGGCGGGGAATGGTTCGTCTGGCAATGGGCTGCAGATGCCGAGCGCCTCGGAGGAGTATGCAGCGGCCATCGAACTGGTGCGTGGCGGCATCGACCTGGTGCAGCATCTTGACCCGGCCGGCGTGGCGGCCAGAGACTTGCGCGAGTGCCTGCTGATCCAGATCGCGGCGCAGCAGCAAGAGCTCGGCCATTTGTACGCCAGGCGGCCGGCCGAGGCAGAAGAAAATCCACATCGGGGCCTCAAGGTCGAGGCCGAGGCACAGCTTGACGAGCGCCGGCGCAGCATGGAGGTGGCGGCGCTGATTGTGGACCGTCACTTGCTTTTGCTTCAGAAGCGGGACCTGAAGGACCTGGCGCGCGCGGCCATGATAACCGCCGAAGAGGCGCATGCGGGAATGGAGTTTATCCGCACCCTCGACCCCCGGCCGGGCCGCCTCTATAACCGGGAGCAAACGCGGCTGATTGAACCCGACGTCGTATTTTTGAAGCGCGGCGGCGAGTGGGTTGTGTCGATGAACGAGGAAGACCTGCCCAGCCTGCGGTTGAGCCAGCGCTACCGGCGGATGCTGGTGGCCGAGAACACAGACAAAGAAGTCAAGGATTACGTGAAGGAGCGGTTCCGCTCCGCGATGCAACTGATGCGCAACATCGCGCAGCGGAAGAGCACGATTCTGCGCACCTGCGAGGTGATCGTTCGCCGCCAGCAGGAGTTTCTCGACGTGGGCGTCGAGGGGCTGCGGCCCATGATGATCAAGGAAGTGGCTGAGGAGATAGGAGTTCACCCCTCGACGATCAGCCGCGCGGTGGCCAACAAATATGCGCACACGCCGCAGGGCGTTTTGGAATTGCGCTTTTTCTTCTCAGAGGGCTCGAACGGCCCCGAGGGCGCGGACACTCCGTTGCTGGTGCTCAAGCGCAAGGTAAAGAAGCTGATTGAAGATGAGGATGCGCAGCATCCCCTGACCGACGACCAGCTCGCCGCTATGCTGAAGGCGCAGGGCATTCAACTCACGCGGCGCACCGTGGCCAAGTACCGCGAGGACATGAATATTCCCTCGACGCACCAGCGGCGCCGGCGCATCTGAAGCCGTTGCGGTCAACGGACCGGCGGCTCCATTCCACAAAACTCCCAATAATCAGGATGCAGATTGATTCCGGTCCGGTGCGGAATTTGATTCCATGGCCGTTGGCTGCGTATCGTGGTGTAGCAGCGCGAGCAATTTTCCAGAAAGACATTTATGGACGTTCTAAAACGGCTTTTCGAGCAGCATTTCGGGTTTCCGCCTGACGAGGTAAAGCCGCTTCAAGGCCAACTCGGCGGCTCGGGGCGGGCCATTCTGCGGCTCAGTGGCGGCGGGGCGACCGGAGGCCGGACGAACGCGATTGGCATTCTCTCCTCAGTCCGGGAAGAGAATATCGCCTTTCTTGAATTCTCAAAGCATTTTTTCCGCCATGGCTTGCCGGTTCCGGAGATCTATGCACAGGACTTAAGCCAGGGCGCGTACCTGGAGCAGGACCTGGGCGACACAACGCTCTTCGAATTTCTGGGCGCGCATCGCAGCGGAGAGAACATCGATCCGCAGGCGATGGACGCGTATCGCAAAGTCGTCGCGATGCTGCCGCGCTTCCAGGTTGTCGCAGGCGCCGACTTGAACTATAAAGTCTGCTATCCGCGGTCGAGCTTCGATCGCCAGTCCATTGCCTGGGATCTGAACTACTTCAAGTATTACTTTCTGCGCCTTGCCGGCGTGCCCTTCAACGAGCAGTCGTTGGAACACGACTTTGGCAAGCTTACGAAATTCCTGTTGGCGATAGACCGGGACTATTTTCTGTATCGGGACTTTCAATCGCGCAACGTGATGCTGCGCGAGGGCGAGCCGTTTTTTCTGGACTACCAGGGCGGGCGCAAGGGCGCACTGCAATACGACATTGCGTCACTGCTCTATGACGGAAAGGCCGATCTTCCGCCCGCCGTGCGGCAGCAGTTGCTCGATCACTACCTCGATTGCCTTGGCGCGTTGATTGACCTGAAGCGCGGCGCGTTCATGGAGCACTATTACGCGTATGTTTACGTGCGCATCCTGCAAGCGCTGGGCGCCTACGGCTTCAGGGGATTCTACGAGCGCAAGGCGCATTTCCTCCAAAGCGTGCCGTACGCGCTGAAAAACCTGCGCTGGCTGGCTGAGAATGTAAAGCTTCCCATCGCGCTGCCCGCTCTGATGGAGGCGCTCGATGCAATTGCATCCTCAGAGAAATTGCAGGGACTCACGGAGCCGGCGCCGGCGGGATTGACGGTGCGGATCTTCAGCTTTTCGTTCCACCACTCGGCGCCAGCCGACGAGCAGGGCCACGGCGGCGGCTTTGTATTCGATGCCCGCGGCCTTCCGAATCCGGGACGGGAAGAGCGGTTCCGTGCGCTGACCGGCAAGGACGGCGCGGTGATCGATTACTTGAGCCGCGAGGAAATCGTCAGCGCCTTTCTTTTCCACGCGATTGCGCTGGTGGATGCGAGCGTGGCCAGCTATCAGCGCCGGGGATTCGCGAGCCTGATGGTATCGTTCGGCTGCACCGGTGGTCAGCATCGGTCGGTGTACCTGGCTGAGCAGTTGGCGAAACACTTGCGCGGCAATACCGGCGTGGAGGTGGTGGTGCGGCACTTGGAAATTGAAAAGCTGCGCAAGTCCGGCGAGGTCGTCCTGGAGAGCTTGCCGCTGGAGAACCGAAATAGATGAAGGCGATGGTTCTTGCCGCAGGCCTGGGCACGCGCCTGCGGCCGCTCACCAACGACCGTCCGAAGGCGCTGGTAACGGTCGGCGGGCGCACCATGCTGGAGATCGCGCTGGCCCGGCTGCGGCTTTTTGGCGTGGACCAAGTGATTGTGAACACCCATCACTTCGCGGAGATGATCCGCGCATGCTTGAAAGCCAGCGGCAACTTCGGCATGCGGATTGAAATCTCGCACGAGGAAGAGTTGCTGGACACTGGCGGCGGATTGAAGAAGGCCGCGTGGTTCTTTCTTGAAGGAGACTCGCGGGAACCCTTCATCCTGCACAACGTGGACGCAATCAGCACCATCGATCTCGCGCGTATGGTTCAGTTTCATAATGAGCAGGGCGCCCTAGCCACATTAGCCGTGCAGGATCGCGAGACGAAGCGCTACTTGCTCTTTGACGAGAAGGGACTGCTCTGCGGCCGCCGCGCCGGACGCGATGGAATGCCGGAGTTGGTCAGCACCGCGCCTGCCGCGAATGCACTCGCCTTCTGTGGCATTCATATTCTGTCCCCTCGGATCTTCGCAAAAATGACGGAGGTGGGCGCCTTCTCCATCATCGACGCCTATCTGAATCTTGCCGCCCAGGGAGAAAGGATCGCCGCATTCCGCGCGGATGCATTCCGATGGCGCGACCTGGGACGGCCGGAAGCCATTTTGCAGGCCGCCGAGGATCTGGAAAGCGGCGTGTTCCCCGCAAATTGAGCTGAGGTGACCTTACATGGCCTCGGGGCTTTCGATGCCCAGCCACGCCAACACAACAACTAACTCGCGCAGAGCGATTGCAGCCGTTGCGAGCAGAAATGTTTTGCGGGCCGGGTCCTCTTCGGTGAGGATGTGATGGCGATGGTAGAAATTGTTGAACTCCTGCGCCAACTGGAAGGCGTGCTTGGCGAGATAGGCCGGCTCAGAAGTCGCAATACACTGCTCCAGCACCAGTGTGCGGCGCGCGGCGCGCAGCCACAACGCCCAGATATCTTCGTTCTCCTCGCCCTCGAGAAATGCACCGGCGTTGGCTAACGTCGCGAACTCCGCTAACACCGCTTCGGCTGTTGTGTTCCCTTTGCGGAAGATGTTGCGGGCGCGGACTACGGCGTATTGAATGTAGGGGCCGGTCTCGCCTTCAAAGCTGAGCGCATCTTTGAAGTCGAAGGCGATGACGGAATTGCGCGTGAACTTGAGCATGAAGTACCGAAGTGCGCCGATGGCGATCTGCTCTGCGATCTTCTGGCGTTCCGTCTCGTCGCGCCCGGTCTGGCGTGCGTCCACTTCTGCTCGCGTGGCGGCGATGAGCTTGTCAATCAGGTCATCCGCCTTGACGCCGAAGCCCTTGCGGCCGCTTACTTCGATGTAGGGCCGGGCCAGGTCTTCGGCTGAAACGTCGTAGCCGAGTTCGACGGCGCAACGCGGCGTGAGCGCCACCATCTCGTAGCTGAAATGCGTGTAGCGATCGGCCTGTTCGGTGTAGCCCATGCCGCGCAGGGCCTGGATCACGTTGGCCTGCGGATCGGACTGGCGCGTGTCGATGACGTTGTAGATGGCCTGCGCGCCGCCAAAATGCGGATGGGGTTCGTCGCCTTTCTCGGCGGAGATCCAGCACTCGTGGTTCGGATATGTGAAGAACGGCTTGTAGCCGAAGTCCTTGCCCAGCAGGCCGAACTTCCAGAGGTGATAGGCGATGTCCTTGCCCACGTAGGTTACGGTGCCGTTGGAACGGACAATGACTTTTGCGTCTTCGTTTACATCGCCCTCGGCGATTTCCGCGCCGGGGCGCGTCATGACCCAGCAGCCCTTGTTCTTGCCTTCGTTCTCGAAGTAGAGCACACCCGTTTTCTTGAGCTGCTCGAAGGCTGCGTCCCAGAATTTAAGGTGCAGGATTTCGCTTTCGCGGGGCAGGAAATCGTATTCGATGTCGAGGCGCAGCATGGTTTCGAGATGGCGGCGGAGGACGGCGGTCGAGATCAGTTCGGCGACTGCGGCGGTCTCGTTGTTGCCTAGCTCGAGCTCGTGTAGCGCGGCATAGCGGAGTTTCTTGCGCTCTGCATTCTCTTCGTCGGTGCCGCTGGTATACCACTGCGAAGTTTTTGCGTAGAGGTCCCAGCAGTAGAAATCAATCGCATCGCTGGGACGGCCTGAGGCGATGGTGCGCTTTTCGCAGTCTGCGACAAGCCGGCGGATTTCGGCGAGAGATTTTCCTTCAAGGTGGAGAAAGCCTACGACGACATCGGCTACCTGCACGCCGGTGTTGTCGATGTAGTTCTGGATGTCGACCTTTTGCCCTGCGGCCCGCAGAAGGCGGACAAATGTGTCGCCCAGGATGGAGTTGCGCAGGTGCCCGATGTGCGCGGCCTTGTTCGGATTGATGCTGGTGTGCTCAACGAGCGAATGGAGTCCGCTCGATTTGAGTTCGAGGCTTGCGCCTGTTGCAACGAGGCGTGCCCCGGAGGCGCGGTCAAGCCGCGCATTGATGTAGCCCGCGCCGGCGACTTCAAAGCCGGCGAAGCCTTCGAGCGAACCGAGCGCTGCCACGATCTCCTGGGCGATGATCTTGGGCGCCTTGCGGAGAGTGCGCGCAAGCTGAAGGGCGACGGGAGTGGAGAGTTCGCCGAATTTGAGGTCGGGGGGAATCTCGATGGGAATGTTTTCGAGTTCGAGATCGAACTTTGACTTGAGAACACTGCGCAGATGTTCGGCGAAGCGATTTTGCAGTTCCAGATACACGTCGAGAGGCCTCGGAAATCCTTGATTTTACTAGGTGATTTTAGCATCTGAGGTGAGTCACGCGAGCTGGGCTGTTGGCACGGTGGCCGCCGGCGAATCGACGGCAAGGAGAACGGGACTTCGATTTTGCGCATCAAAATAACTGATTGTCAGACTTCGGCGCACGAAAGGGCTTTCAATGAACTTTACGCTTTCCCTCCCCGTTCACGAGATTCCCATCTGGTTTCTCGTCTTATCGCTTTTTCTGCCGCGCATCTGCATGGTTGTCGCGTGGCTGCAGCACAGCATGACTCAGTTCATCCCGGCGGCGGTCGGCATTATTCCGCTTATCGCCGCGCTGCTTGTGCCGCGGATACTGATTCTGTTCTGGATCTATGAGGACCAGGGGATCACCATCTGGTTTTTGCTGCACGTGGTTGGGCTGCTCATTGCGTGGGGTGGGAGCGGGCACACGGTTTATCGGAGGCGGGTGGATGTGGAGGGCTGAAAGGGGGGTGCAAAGCTATAAAAAGCTAAGAAGCATAAAAAGTGATCCATAGGTGGATCTATCCCACGTCAGGAACGATGGAACTGTGCCGAACCTGGCGCACCCGGTTTGCCCTGTCCGATGCCGTAAGATGGAGATAGTTTGCATCGATTATTTCCGGCTGGCCTTAGCGGAGAATTGAACGCACAGTCCCGCCCATGAACAGTTCAGCATCCAGTCCAGACCGCTATTACCTGACCACGCCTATCTACTACGTGAATGCGAGGCCGCACCTGGGCCACGCCTATTCGACCATTGTGTGCGACGCCATTGCGCGCCGCAAAAGGGCGCTGGGCATTGACACATGGTTTTTGACCGGCACGGACGAACACGGGCAGAAGATCGAGCGGTCGGCTGAACTTGCGGGTCGTACGCCCGCGGAGTTTGCCACTGCGATCTCCGGCGAGTTTCGCGGTCTATGGGACAAGTTGGGGCTGAGCTACGACGACTTTATCCGCACAACCGAAGATCGGCACAAGCGCGGCGTGCAGAAGCTTTTCGCAACTCTGCGCGACAAGGGCTTCATCTACAAGGGCTATTACACCGGGCAGTACTGCGTCTCCGACGAGGCTTATGTGGATGGGCCGCCGGGCACGCCCTGCCCCGACTGCGGGCGCATTACGGAGACGGTGAGCGAGGAGAATTATTTCTTCAAGCTCTCGGCCTTCGAGCGAAAACTGCTTGAGTTCTATGAGGCGAATCCGGGCTTTATGGGGCCGGAGTCGACGCGCCGCGAGGTCATTTCTTTTGTCCGCGGGGGGCTGAAGGATCTGTCGGTGAGCCGGACGAGTTTTTCGTGGGGCATCCCGGTTCCCGGCGATGAGAAGCACGTGGTGTACGTCTGGCTGGATGCGCTGGCCAACTACATTACGGCGCTGGGGTACGGGTCAGACGATCCGAAAGACCAGGCGCGCTTCGCGAAGTTCTGGCCGGCGGATATGCACCTGATCGGCAAGGAGATTAGCCGCTTTCACTGCGTCTACTGGCCGGCGTTTCTGATGGCGGCGGGCATTGCCGTGCCGCGTTCGGTGAAGGCCAACGGCTGGCTGCTCTTCGACCAGGGCAAGATGTCGAAGTCGCGCGGCAACATTGTGCGCGCGGAGACGGTGATGGAAGTCCTGGGCGCGGATGCGCTGCGGTATTTTCTGCTGCGGGAGATTCCGTTTGGCCAGGACGGCAGCTTCAGCTTCGATGCGCTGGTGCAGCGCTACAACGGAGACCTGGCCAACGGCTACGGCAACCTGGTGAGCCGCGTGGTGAACATGGTGCACAAGTACTTTGGCGGAACGGTGCCGGAATGCGGAACTGAGACTCCTGCCGAACAGGCTCTTCGCGAGAGCGCAATACGCGCCATTGCTGCGTTTGGGCCAGAGTTTGACGCATTGAATTTCTCCGAAGCGCTCAAGGCCTTGTGGACTCTTGTGGCGGAGACGGACGGATACCTGACTGCGAACGCACCGTGGAAGAAGCCGCCGGAGCGCTCCGATGCGGATCATGGGCTGGTGCAGGCGCGCGTGCTGGCGACGGCGGGTGAGGCGATTCGCATAATTACAGCGCTGGTCTATCCCATCCTGCCCGAATCGGCGGCGAAGGTTTGGCAGCAGCTGGGGCAGGGTGAGATTTCGGAAGCGGCAAAGAAATCATTTCTAACAGATCTCGCGTGGGGCGGGTTGAAGGCTGGCACAAAGTTTGGCGAGCCGGCGCCGCTGTTTCCCCGCGCGGAAAAGGACGCGGTTGAACGTATGCAGAATATTGAAGATCAAAACAACAAGACCGTCATCGAAGCGGCCGGCGGGCAGCAACGCCCGGCACAATCTGCGCCGGAAGCGCCTGCGTCGGCCCTGGGCGTTTCCCCTGTGCCCCTGCCGCCGGAACCGACCGTGGCTCCCGCGCCAGGTACGCCGTCGGCGGTTCCCCCGACATCGCTTGCGACCGATGCGGCGGCCCAGCCAGTTGCAGCTCCGGCTACAGTGCCAGCTACGGTTTCGGCGGAGCCGCAGCATATTTCCATTGACGACTTCGTCAAGGTGGATTTGCGCGTGGCGCAGATTTTAGTTGCCGAGCGTGTGCCCAAGGCCGATAAACTGCTGCGCCTCGAGGTGGACCTGGGCTATGAGAAGCGGCAAATTCTGGCCGGCATTGCGCAATACTACGAGCCTGAAAAGCTAATTGGCCGCAAGATTGTGATTGTGGCAAATCTCGCTCCGCGCAAGATGAGGGGACTCGAGTCGAATGGAATGTTGCTGGCCGCATCCTTGCCCGACGGCGCGCCGGTGCTGGCTGGATTCCTGGAAGAGGTTCCACTCGGGGCGCGGCTGAAGTAGGCTAATCTGTTGCTGGAACCTGGAGGGACTCAAGCGGATTCGAGTGTCTTGCAGGTTCTTTGTTTCTTGGGAGCTAGCTCCGGGGGGAGGATGCCAGATCGTGAATGAATTCGCTAAAGCCGCGATTCTAGCCTTTCTTGCGATTGGTTTTCAGGCGCATTGTCAACAGGTTCAAAACACCAAGACCTCTGGGTGGCTGGAATACCACGACACCGCATCCGGGCTCACGTTTCGCTACCCACCTTCGATGCGGGTCCGAGAAGATACACAAAGTTTTAAAGTTGATAACCCGTATGGTCACATACAGAAGATCGTCATTCTTGAAACCAAGGAATCCGTTCTTGCAAATGTTGAGCCTGGAGCGGTCTTGGTATTTTTCATAAAGGATAACGCTATTTTCCCCGAAAGGCCGTGGGTCGAGACCTTCGAAACCGAAAAAAAGCGCTGCAGGAGTTGGCGGTCCCGCACCATTGATGGACGCCGGGCATTGGAATGCACCTATTGTGGCAGTGCTGTGTGCAATTTGAGGATCGAATTATTCGATCCTCAGCGATTCACCATTATGGAAGGTAATGTTGTTTGGAGCTACGCTACTGCCGGGGGTGACACGGACTATCTGACACTGCATGACGGCCATCTACCCATGCTCTCCATCGTTAACACCGTGCATTTCAATCCACCTAAATGATGTTTGCGGCAGCAACCTGCATACACATAAATCGTGCTATTCTTACACATCGGGAGGCGCGGGGAAATGCGGACCAATATCGATATCGATGAGAAGTTGATGAAGCAGGCGATGAAGGCCACCGGCGTTGCGACTAAGCGCGCAGCCGTGGATGCCGCTTTGCGCCTTGCCGTGCAAATGCACAAGCAGCAGAAAGCGCTCAAAGGGCTGTGGGGCATTGGCTGGGAAGGCAATCTGGACGAGATGCGGCAGAGCCGATTCCCCGACTGGGATCGGGGCGGGGAGTTAGCCAATACTCGCAAACGCAAGCCCGCCGCCTGAACCCTTCAAACCCGCGTTGATTCGGATCCCGAATGACAATCGTCGATACATCTGTCTGGATAGACTTCCTCAATAAGCGGGGGACGCCTGAGACCGTTTGGCTTCTAGGCAGGCATGATAACGAACCAATTGGACTCACAACCCTTGTTCTCACCGAGGCTCTCCAGGGGATCCGACTGGAGAGCCGATTTCAGTTGGCGCTAACCCACTTCCGATCGATGGCTGTATTCAATGCTGTCTCACCCGAACTTGCAGTCTTATCCGCACGGCATTTCCGCACGCTGCGCAGCCGCGGCATCACCGTACGAAGCACAATCGACTGTCTGCTGGCCACGTTTTGCATCGTGAACGGATATGGACTATTGCACAATGACCGCGACTTCGATGCCTTCGAGAGGCACTTGGGGCTGCAAGTGATCCATCCCCCGGCGATCCCTCTCAACTAAACTGAAGTGTTCCAGAAAGAGACTTCCCCGATGAAGTGTGTCCTGAGGCCCTTTTGCTGATCGACTCTCACGCCCATATTGACAGCGAGCGCTATGCGGACGACCGCCCTGCGATGCTGGCCCGTGCTTGGGAGGCTGGGGTGGGTGTGGTGCTGGCCATCGGCATTGGCGACGGGCCAGAACAGATGCACCAGGCGCTTGACATCTGCCGGCAGTTCAATGGACAGCCGAATCTTCCCCGGCTTTATGCGAGCGCCGGAATCTACCCGCACAACACGCATGAGGCGAACGAAGCCGCTCTGGCCAAGCTGGACGGCCTGCTGGCCGAGCCTGAAGTAATCGCCTGTGGAGAGATCGGCCTCGACTACTACCACGAGGGCGCTCCGCACGACGTTCAGTGCCAGGGGCTCATCCGCCAGCTTGAAATCGCCGCCGCGCGGAAGCGGCCCATCCTCATCCATTGCCGGCCGAAAGATGGCGCGACCGATGCCTGGGACGATCTCTTCGAGATTCTCGAAGCCCACTGGCAGCCAACCGGGCTAGGCGGCGTGATGCATTGTTTCGGGGCTGGGTGGGAGCAGGCGCGGCGGTCGCTGGACATGGGGTTTCTGGTTTCATTTGCCGGGAACCTCACCTATCCCAAGGCCCAGCCGCTGAGGGATGTGGCGGCCAAGATGCCGCTCGACGGGATTCTGGTTGAAACTGACGCCCCATGGCTCGCGCCAGCACCCAACCGCGGCAAGCGCAACGAGCCGGCCTGGGTGCTTCGCACCGCACTCGTTTTGGAGGAGCTTTTGGGGGTAGAACGGGGCGAAATCGCCGTAGCCACCACGAAAAACTTCTCAAGGCTGTTTCACCTTCAGGCGGACGTGGGAAACTGATAGAGTTGCACAGGCGGAACCCGCCGGCGTAAAAGACCGCTGAATGAAGCCGGCGAACAGCTCCCAAGAGGACAGGAAAGCCATGGCCCAGGAAAATTCGTTCGACATTGTGAGCAAGGTAGACATGCAGGAGGTCCGCAATGCCCTCGATCAGGCGCTCAAGGAGGTTCACCAGCGGTTCGATCTGAAAGATTCCCATTCCGAGGTCACCCTGGAGGGCAACGATGCTATTCAACTTGCCTCCGATGGGGAGTACCATCTGGAAGCGGTCAAGGACATCCTGGCGGCAAAGCTGGTGAAGCGGGGCGTCTCGTTGAAGAATATGACTTACGGCAAGCTGGAACCCGCCGCGGGCAAAAGCGTGCGCCAGAAGATATCCTTGCAGCAGGGCATCCCCGTGGAAAAGGCCAAGGAGATCGTGCGCCTGGTGAAGGACTCGAAAAAGAAGGCGCAGGCCAGCATCCAGGGCGACACAGTGAGAATCTCAAGCAAGGACCGCGACGTACTGCAATCGATCATTGCCATGCTGCGGGCAAAGGACATGGGGCTGGAGTTGCAGTTCACCAACTACCGCTCCAACTGAGCGCCACGGAATTATTGGCATGAGAACCGGAGAGCTTTGAGCACACTAGCGACATCGACGGCGAGAGAGGTCTTCGATCTGCTGCGGGACGACCTTGTGGCGATTGAGCAGGAGTTGGGCCGCGACGCCGCCTCGGGCGTAAGCACCATCACGGAGATCGCCGAATACCTGCGCGAGGGTGGCGGCAAACGCATTCGCCCTACGCTTCTTTTGCTTTCCTCGCACGCACTGGGCTACAACGGCCAGGGCGCCATTCGGCTGGGCGCTGTGGTGGAGATGGTGCACACCGCCACGCTGGTCCACGACGACATTATCGACGGCGCGGATACCCGGCGTGGACGGCCCTCGGCAAACACTGCCTGGGGCAACGAAAAGTGCGTCCTGGCCGGCGACTGGCTTTACATGCAGGCATTCAAGGTGGCTCTCGAAGAGAAGAGCCTCCGCGTGCTCGAACTTCTGATCGGGCTGACCCAGCAGATGGTCGAGGGTGAGCTGCTGCAAATTCAGAAACTCGGCAAAGCGGTCTCCGAGGCCGAGTACTACGACCTGATCTTCCGCAAAACCGCCTGCCTGTTTTCGGTTTCAATGCGTTTGGGCGCGGTGCTGGCGGGGGCGAGCGAGGTTGAAGAGAACCACCTGGCAACCTACGGACGCACCGTCGGACTGGCATTCCAGATTGTGGACGACGTGCTGGACCTGACGGCGACCGAAGAGGTTCTGGGCAAGCCTGTGGCGAGCGACCTGCGCGAAGGCAAGGCGACGCTTTCGGTAATCCACTCCATCGACCACGGAACGGCTAAAGACCGGCAGACGATTCAGCGGGTTCTGGACGACCGCAGCTTTGAGAATGTGAGCCGCCAGCAGATTCGCGAGATTCTGGTCCGCAACGGCTCGGTCGAATATGCCCGCGCGGTCGCCGACCGCTACGCCGAGCAGAGCCGCCAGGCGCTGGCTTCACTTCCCGAGTCCGAGTTCAAGCGCGCCTTGCTTTGGGTGCCGGACTTTGTGGTGGCGCGGGAGAAGTAATGGCGCGAGGAAAATCCGGCCAGACCTTGTGGACCGCAGTCGACCAGTACCTGGGCGAGGTGTTCGCCTCCTCGGATGAACATCTCGAAGCCGCGCTCAAGGCCAATCGCAAGGCTGGGCTGCCGGCCATCGACGTGTCTCCGCTGCAGGGTAAGTTTCTGCACGTGCTGGTGCACATGACGCAGGCAAAGCGGGTGCTCGAGATCGGATTGCTCGGCGGCTATTCGACCATCTGGATGGCGCGCGCGTTGCCCAGGGGCGGGCGCATTGTTTCGCTGGAGTTCAGCCCCAGGCACGCAGAAGTGGCGTGCGCGAATCTGAAGCGCGCCGGCCTGCTGGGGCGCGTGGATGTGCGGGTGGGACCGGCTCTCAAAAGCCTGCCGGTGCTTGCGGCCGAACGCGGCGGCAGGTTCGACTTGATCTTCATCGACGCCGACAAGGGGAACAATCCGCGGTATCTCGAATGGGCGTTGAAGCTTTCGCGGCGGGGGTCGGTGATCGTGGTGGATAACATCGTGCGCCAAGGGAGCGTGATTGATGCCAGGAGCGCCGATCCCGACATCCAGGGGACACGCCGCTGCCTGCAGATGATGGCGGATCATCCGAGGCTGAGTGCTTTCGCAATGCAGACGGTTGGAGTGAAGGGTCTGGATGGGTTTGCGATGGCTGTTGTGGTGCGCTGAGGAAGCACTTAATCGGCACGCATCGGCCACGAAAATATGACATGAGCGTTGACACTGATGAGGCGGTGAGGAGACGATGAAACAAGATATGGTGGTTCCCGAAACATCTCGCTTCAAGGCGTTGTCGATTCACGGTTTTCGCAGACTCCTCAACGTCCAATTGGAGTTGCGCCCGCTATCTGTGATGATTGGGGCCAATGGGACGGGAAAAACGTCCATGCTCGATGTGCTTTCCGTTTTGGCGAAGTCGGCGCAGGGCAAATTAAGTGAGTCTATTTCCGAACTCTCTGGATTGTCGAACCTGCTGACATACGACCGCGCTGACGAATTACATCTTGGGATCTCAATGACAGTCCCAAGGTACGAACCATTGGAGTACTCCCTGAGGTTAAAGACGCAAGCAGTCGCATATGCAATCCGAGAAGAGAAGCTCACCCAACGGCGCTCTGGCTATCCGGGGCCGTTTATTCATATCGACTCGCATTACGAAGACGTCAAATACTACGAGGTAGAGGCGAAGAACCTTGTGCGACCGAACTGGGAACACAACGCACTCGAGACTTCTCTATCTCAAGTACCCAAGATGTTCCAACAGCCTGAGGATCTTCGCAACAGGCTATCTTCGTCCACTTTCTATCACGTGCTGAATGTTGATCAGCGGTCTCCGGTACGTCTTCCCCAGCCTATGCAGCCTGCCAAGCTCCCTGGCCGCAATGGCGAAGAATTAGTATCCTGCCTCTACTCCCTGAGAGAGACAGACCGCGATCGCTTCGAGGCAATCGAAGATGCTCTCCGCGCCGCATTTCCGCGATTCGATCGTTTGGACTTTCCGCCTGTTGCCGCGGGAACACTGGCCCTGACGTGGCGGGAAAAGGGGTTCTCGAAGCCGTTCTATATGCACCAGCTTTCCGAAGGAACGCTGCGCTTCCTGTGGTTGGCAACGCTGTTGCAAAGCCCCGGCCTGACTGCCCTAACTTTGCTAGACGAACCGGAAGTTAGCTTGCATCCTGAGTTGCTAAGCCTGCTGGCAGAAATGATGCGGGAGGCATCCAATCGGACGCAGCTCGTTGTTGCCACTCATTCGGATCGGCTCATCCGCTTTCTGCAGCCAAAGGAGATCCTACTGATGGATGCGGGCGAAGACGGAATGACCACATTGAAATGGGCCGACGATCTCGATCTTGATGAGTGGCTGAAGGACTACTCTCTCGATGAGCTCTGGAGTAATGGCCGCCTAGGAGCACGTGCGTGAAGATCGCGATTTTGGTGGAAGGACGAACAGAGAAAGCATTTCTACCTCATCTGAGAGAGTTTCTCAAAGCCCGCCTCGCTGGCAACATGCCCCGGCTCACAATGTTCAAGTTCGATGGGCCAATCCCGAGAGAGTCACGACTCCGTCGGACAGTAGAGAATCTACAAGGAGCGCCTGATTGGGCAGATGCGGTAATTGCCTTGACCGATGTATACACAGGACAAGACGATTTTCAAAATGCTGCAGACGCTAAAGCCAAAATGCGCCTTTGGGTAGGGCAAAATGAACGGTTTCACCCGCACGTCGCACAGCACGATTTTGAAGCTTGGCTCTTGCCCTATTGGAGTGAGATTCAGAAGGTCGCCGGGAGCAATCGAACTGCTCCCACGGGCCCTCCCGAATCCGTGAATCACAATCACCCACCTTCCGATCACATCAAGGAAATATTTAGAGTTGGTACCTGCCGGGGTGACTACTCCAAAGTTCGAGATGCGGGTCGCATCCTGCGCGATCAAGATTTGACCGTTGCGGCCAAAGCTTGCCCTGAACTGAAGTCGTTTATCAATACGATTCTTCAACTATGCAACGGCCAACAAATCTAAATCAAATCGACGACACCCTCGGGTGAAGTTCGGTGGTCCTGGGATATTGCTTTTACGCTTCCGGAGCGACGGTTCCCTGGTGGTAGACAATCTTCCAGCCGTCTGAAGCCTTCTGCCAGATGGTCGCGCGCCGAGTAAGGCGCGTCTTGTCCTGAAGCAGCGTGTAGGTCAGCAGATACACATCCTCGGCCAGCCTGCGGCAATAAAAATCCCGGGTCTCCCACACATCGGGCTGGGCGGCTGAACGGCGCTGCTCCAACACGTCCAGCACAAATTGCCTGGAGTAGCGGCGGCCGGATGCACCGGTCTCCCAGAAGTCATCGGCTGTCATATTTTCGAGAGCCGCGCGGGTCATTTGCGCTGGAGGCCAGTGAAAGATGGGTTCGAGGCTGGATAGTTCGGCGAGAATGCTTTCAAGTTCGGGGGCGGTGGTGAGTGTGGGCTCCATGGGAGATAGCATAGTGCGGGCTGCCCCTTTGGCTGCAAGAAGCATGACGGAGTTCGGCGTCCAATCACTGTTCCCATTCGCCGCCGCCGACGAGAACAAAGGTATGCGGCCGACCGGATTGGATCCTGAGACCCGCTCATCGCGATGAAACTGCGATGACACGGGGCCAGCTTCTTATGATTTTGGTTTGGCACTTTGGGATTGATGAGTGGGCCACCTGCCGCGGCGAACTCCGTGCTCCTTAACCTTCCGCCATCAGGGCGCGGAGGGCTTCGGCGTAGTGGGCGGGGAGAGACTTCTTGTTCAACTGGTCGTCGCAGACTACGTGGACTGTCTCGCCTTCAGCTAAAAGTGTGGGCTGTTCGCCTTCGGGGGCCTTGCGCAGAATGCGATAGGCGAACTTGATCACGGATCCGCGCAGCAGGGCGGGGCGGGTTTCGATCAGGATTTCGTCGTCGTAGCGGGCCGGAGAGCGGTAGCGGCAACTGGCTTCAACCACCGGCAGAATGCACTCATGCTCGGTCTCCAACTGGCTGTAGGCTAGTCCCAAGGAACGCAACAGCTCGACACGGCCAATCTCAAACCAGACCAGGTAGTTGGCATAGTAGACGATGCCCATCTGGTCGGTTTCCGCATAGCGCACGCGGACTGTGGTGGTGATTGGCATATTCGGAGTGAGCAGTGGACAGTGAGCAGTGGACAGTGAACACCCCAGGAACTGCACACTGTTCACTGAACACTGTTCACTGTTTTACGGTTTGAGATGCGTAAATATCGGCAACTTGGTCACGTCGTTGAAGATGATGAACACGAAGAAGGCAACCAGGACCACGAAGGCGGCCTGGTAGATGCGCTCCTTCACATTGATGCTGATATCGCGGCGGATCACGCCCTCGATGAGCAGCAGAAGAATCAGGCCGCCATCGAGAATCGGGAACGGCATGAGGTTGAGGATGCCGAGGTTGAGGCTGATTTCGCCGGCCAGCCCGAACTTGGGAAGCCATCCCTTCATCTCCGCCGCGTCGCCGGCCATGCGGGCAATGCCCACCGGTCCGGAGAGTTGAGAGACAGCGATCTTGTGGGTAAAGATCCGCTGCAACACTTCAACAATGAGGAAGGAATTGTCGGCGCAGAAATATGTGGCCTTGGTGAATGCCTCCCCGATCGGCAGCGGGTTGTCGCGCTGAGGAGGCATAACCGGGGTAAACCCGAGCTTCCAGCCATTTGCATCCAGCTTGGCTGGATGGGCGATCACCTGAACGGTGGCGCCATTGCGCAAGACAGCCAGCGTAATGGGCTTGCCCTGCCCTGCCTGCATATACGCCAGCAGAGTGAATACAGTATGGAATGGCTGGCCGTCGACGGACTCGATGGCGTCTCCTGCCTGAAGCCCGGCCTGAGCGGCGGGCGTTCCCGGTGTCACTTCCTGCACGCCGATCGGCCCAAACAGATATTGAGGCTGCAGGCCCGAATCGCCCACTTCGAAGTCGTCGTTCTTGGCGGCCGCAGGCACCTTCAGGGTGAGATTCAGGTTATTGCCACCGCGCTCGACAGTGACGGGAATCAACTGGCCGGCATTCAGCTTGGCGCGTTCGTAGATCTTGGTCCAATCGGGATTGTCGGCATTGTCGAAATGAGTGATCACATCGCCGGATTGAAAGCCGGCCTGGGCTGCGGCAGAGCCGGGAGTAACCCACTCCACGGTCGTGGAATTGACTTGAACCGACGAGACCTCATTGATCCATCCGTAGTAGAAAACCATGAGGACGAGAGCCAGAACAAAGTTGGCTCCCGGGCCGGCCAATCCGATCAGGACTCGCTGCCAGCGGGGATGGGCGGTGAAGGAGCCGGGATCTGCGGCCAGTTTTTCGCTGTCTGTTTCGGCTGCCGCGCCGCTCACCTGGTCTGGAGTTTCGCCGGTCATCTTGACGTAGCCGCCCAGGGGAAGCAGGCAGACCTTGTAGTCGGTTTCTCCATATTTGAAGCCGAAGAGGCGCGGCCCAAAGCCAAAGGAGAATGCCTCGACGCGCACTCGGAAGAACTTGGCAAGGGCAAAATGTCCAAACTCATGGACGATCACCATTACGCCGACAAGGACGACAAAAGCTACGGTTGAAACCAGAAATTCATGCATAGATGTGCGGTTATTTCCTTATACCGGTGTTTGGGGAAGCTACAGGTTCCTACACGATTGCCGCATTTGCATGCGGCGTCAATGAAGAGCCGGATTATTCGCCGGCTTATGCGAGCAGGGCATGAGCCGTTTCACGTGCCTCCCGGTCGGCGGCAAGCACCTCCCCGATGGTGGCGGGATGGGCCTCCGGCGTGGATGCGAGCACCTTTTCAATTGTACGCGGGATTCCCATAAAGGAGATACGACCTTCGAGGAATGCCTCTACAGCCACCTCGTCAGCAGCATTCAGGGCAATGCAATGGGATCCACCCTTTTCGGCGGCCTCAAAAGCCAGGCGCAGGCAGGGGAACCGCTCCAGGTCGGGGGGCTCAAAGTCCAGGTGGCGCAGGGCAGCCAGGTCGAAGGTGAGCGTGGACGCCGGACGCTCCGGCCAGGCCAGGGCATAGAGGATGGGCAGGCGCATATCGGTAACTGAAATCTGCGCCAGGATCGACCCGTCAATGTATTCCACCAGCGAGTGAACGGTGGACTGGGGATGGACGGTGACCCTGACCTTCGAAGGCGGCACGTCGAACAGGCGGCAGGCTTCGATGACTTCAAGGCCCTTGTTCAGCATGGTCGCCGAGTCAATGGTGATGCGCCGGCCCATAACCCATGTCGGGTGCTTGAGCGCCTGTGCGGGGGTAATGGCGTCGAACTGGTCCAGCGGGAGCTGGCGGAAGGGTCCGCCCGAGGCAGTAAGCCAGATGGTCTTTACTTCGGAATGCGCTCCAACGCGCAGGCACTGGTGTACGGCATTGTGCTCGCTGTCGATGGGCAGGATGGGCACGTTTTGCCTGTGTGCCGCGGCGGTGAGGATCTCACCGGCGGCCACCATGCATTCTTTGTTGGCCAGGCCCACCGGCTTGCCGGCCAGAATGGCAGCGTGCGTTGCTTCAAGGCCTGAGACTCCGACGATGGCTGAGACCACAAAATCCACATCGGGCAGAGTGGCGCAGGCCACAGTTCCCGCGGTGCCGTGGACCACTTCGATGCCGGAGACGCCGGCCGCTTTCAGGCGGGCGGCAAGCTGGGCGGCGAGCTCTTCGGTGGCCAGGGAGACGATTCCGGGCCGCCAACGGACGGTCTGCGCAAAGGCTTCGTCGACATTGCGGCCGGCGGCGAGCGCAGCCACCTGGTAGCGGTCGGGAAACTGCTCAACGATGGAGAGGGTGCTCTGGCCGATGGAGCCGGTGGAACCGAGAATGGCTAGTCGCTTCAATGTATATACAAATTCCGATTTCGATCAGCCCCGCCGTGCATGCACCGTCGCCTATGCTAGAACGGGAAAAGCCATCAGAATGACTGGCGAATAACCTGAGCGTACCACAGCACCGGAGCGGCCAGCAGGAGGGCGTCGATGCGGTCCAGAACGCCGCCGTGTCCCGGCAGCAGGGTTCCCGAGTCCTTGACTCCGGCCGAGCGCTTCAGAGCGGATTCGGCCAAATCTCCCACCTGTGCCGCCGCGTTCACCACCACGGCCAGCAACAGCCAATACCCGATGTCTCCGGGATAGGAAAGCACCGCGGAGTCCCATTGCTCGAGCAGCTCTGCAAGGCCCCACAAGCCGGCGGCCATCAGCACGCTGCCGGTCACCGAGCCAACGGCGCCTTCCCAGGTCTTGTTGGGGCTGAGCGTTGGGGCCATTTTGTGGCGCCCCCAGGCGCGGCCCACGTAGAGAGCTGTGGAATCTCCCACCCAGACAACGCAGAGCAGAAACGTCACCAGCGAAGGGCCGTTGGCTTCCTCGTGCAGAGTGGGGATGGCAAGCAGCGTGTAGCCGACGTAAAGCAGGCAGAAAATGGAGGTGGCAGCGTCGGCCATCACCTGCTCCACAGGCCTGAGAAAGGTGCAGTAGACAAGCAGCCCCAGGGCGAGAATGCCGAAGATCGCGGCGGTGCGGTCGGGCCACTGGAAGTTGACGCCAAAGAGCGCGCCAAGGGCGATGACTACCGCAGTGCGGGGCGGACTGGCTCCGCCGCGCTCGGCCAGGCCCAGAAACTCCCATGCGGCCAGGGCCGCCACTGCTGTGACAGCCGTGGTGAAGAGCCACTGCCATCGGGGGCCCAGAAAAACCAGAAACAGAACCAGTGGAATCAGGATGGCGGCGGTAACGATTCGCTTCATTCAGGGTTGAGCATACACCGCGAAGTAAGGCGGCTGAGAGCCGGACGCTCAGTTTCACAGAAACAAAAGGAATGTCGCGATGAAGGCTTGTTTCGGTTAACGGATTTAAGTCTTTTATTATGTGCTTGTTAAAGAATTGTCAACAGTCTCGCGGGTTTACTGGCGCTGTAAATCGGCGGGGTTTTCTCGATGAATACCTTGATTCGGTTCAGATTAGCCGACGCCACAGTTTCACTGTCGAGAATTTGAGTTTTCCACTGGGCGTCGCCAAGAAATTTATGCGCAAGCGCATTGAATTGAGGTGTCTGTTGGCACGAAGCGGGCGGAAGTATCCGAAGAGAGCAGGGGTCATTCCGGCGCATTGGACTGATTTTGGGAGCGAATCCACTGGCAAAATGCCACTTTTTGCAGCAATTGACCCCTGTCTTTTCAAGCCAGCGCCAGGTTCAGGTTGTTGATCGCCTCGTCGATCTCGGCTGAATTCTTGTACCCCACCGTCACCGAATCCACGCCCGCGTTCCTGAACGCGAAGCGCATCGCCCTTTGCCGGTCCTCATGGTTGAACACGCCTTCTCCGATCAGCTTCATGCTGATCACGCCCATGCCTTCCGCCTTCACCTTCTTCACGTGCTTCACAACTTCGTCCACGTTACCCAGCCCGCGCGTGTCGTAGTCCTCCGCATCCATGCTCGCGCCTGTGTGGTTCATCCGGATCATGGCCACATCCAGCCACTTGTTTCCCGGTACCAGCCGCAGCGCCGGCAGCCCGTGCACGCTGGCGCCGTGGCTCTTGATGTGCTTCTTTGCCTCGGCCTCCATGATCGCGTCCTGCCAGTGCGCAGTGTCCGCGAACCATGTCCCCGTGTGCTGCCAGTGCAACAGCATGATGTCAAAGTAATCCGTGTCGGAGTTCTTCCTCAGCTCGTCCAGCTTTGCCACCGGATCCACTCCCTCCCGCGTCGTCACCTTCGACATCAACACATAACTCTCCCGCGGAATCCCTTTCAGCGCCACCGCCAGCATCTGCTGCGATCCTCCGTACGACTCGGCGGTCTCGAAGAACCGGATGCCGCGGTCATACGCGTAATGCACAAGGCTCGTGAACGCCTCCTGCCCAATCCTTTGCTGAACGTTCCCGCTAATGCTGCCCGTGCCCAGCGCCAGCCGGGTCACCTTCACGCTGGACCGGCCCAGCGTCACCCAATCTGTCGCTGTGGCGCGCTCTGCCTTCAGTGGCAGCCCGCCAGCCAGCGCACTGGCAGCAACTCCGGTCTTCAAAAAATTCCTTCTGGATAAAGATGTCATTTCAACCTCCAGGGGATTGGCCAAGGGTAGCCAATTTCTCGAAGATTACCACAGTTCGAGAAACCCCCGCATCAATCCTTAGTGTCCCCACCAAAGGCTGACGACAGAATCTGAAGGCTGACCGCCGTCCACCACGAACTGCGAATGGTTTTTCAAAGTGTTAGCCTCTAAGCTGATGCCAAGGGCCGCGCACGTTGATTTTCTGGTCATGGGCGCGGGAGTTGCCGGGCTCCGCGCCGCAGTCGAGCTGGCGCCTCACGCGGATGTTCTCGTGGTTACCAAGGAGTCGCTCGGCGAGTCCAACACCCACTACGCACAGGGCGGCATCGCCGTCGCGATGGAAGGCGACGAGGACGTTGCTCTCCATCTCGAAGATACGATAAAAGCGGGCGACGGCATCGTTTGTCGTCCCGCTGCTGAAGCGCTCGTCTCCGAAGGCCCTATCCGCGTCGCCGAGCTCATCGAGTGGGGCGCAAAATTCGACGCCGAAGCCGGCGAACTTCTCCGCACACGCGAAGGCGCTCACTCGCTTCCGCGCATCCTCCACTCCAGCGGCGATGCCACAGGCGCCGAGATCAGCCGTTCCCTGGTCGCCTTTGCCCGAGCCCACAAGCGCATCCGCTTTGCGGAGTGGACCATGGTCACCGGCCTCGTCACCTCAGGCGCCCGCGTCATTGCCGCCGATCTTGCTCCCGCGGGTCCAGCAGCCTCCCACTCAAAACCGCAAAGAATCAGCGCCCGCGCCGTCCTTATCGCTGCCGGTGGCGCCGGCCAGGTCTATTCCGACACCACCAACCCCGCCGTTGCCACCGGCGACGGCATCGCCCTCGCGGCCCGCGCTGGCGCCGAACTGGCCGACATGGAGTTCTACCAGTTCCACCCGACCGCCCTGTCGCTGCCCGGCGCGCCGCGCTTCCTGCTGTCAGAGGCCCTGCGCGGCGAAGGCGCGTATCTGCGCAACGATAAGGGCGAGCGTTTCATGGAGCGCTACCACTCCCTGCTCGAACTCGCCCCGCGCGATGTTGTCGCCCGCGCCATCGCCCGCGAAGGCATCGGTGAGGATAGTAGCCTTCACCCCGTCTATCTCGACATGCGTCACATCCGCGGCTTCGAGTTGCACCAGCGTTTCCCCGGAATCAGTGCCGTCCTCGCGTCGTTCGGCCTCGACCTCGCGCGCGACCTCATTCCCGTCCGTCCCGCTGCTCACTACCTCATGGGCGGCATCCGGACCGACCTCTCCGGACGCACCAGCGTCGGCTGCCTCTACGCTGCTGGAGAAGCCGCCTGCACCGGTGTTCACGGCGCCAATCGCCTTGCCTCCAACTCTCTGCTCGAGGGCCTTGTCTTTGGCGCCCGCGCCGCCCACTCCATGCTCAACGACGATCTCTCACTGATGCCTATCGACGCAACCAAAGATCGGCCCGCATCTCTATCCGCAGATGAAGATGCGCAAGTCGAAGCTTTCATCGCCCAACTTCAGGCGGCTATGTGGGCCCACGCCGGCCTTCTCCGCGAGGAGGCCACGCTGCGCCAGGGTCTCGCCGCCCAGGCCGCTTGTGACGCCGCCCTGGCAGACCTCGCGCACCAGAACAAAGCCAGCCGCCGCCTCTCGGAAGCCCAGGCCATGAGCCGCGTCGCCCACGCCATTCTTCAATCCGCCCTCGCCCGCACCGAGAGCCGCGGCGCCCACTTCCGCAACGACCATCCGAAACGCGACGACCAGAACTTCCAGAAGCATTCCGCACTCGGCCGCGACAGCGGTGTCGTCTTCGAAGAATGGTGAATGGCGGCCTTCAGCTTCCAGCTTGCGCCCGGCTGGCACCGCGCGGCCAAAACTGTTCACTGCCCACTGTTCACTGCCCACTGTCTTCCCCCTTGACGCCGCCTCCAGATTGGCTGTAGCTTTTGCTTACACGGGAAAGGAGGTTGATCCAGCTGATGAAAAGTGAATGTTCCAGTTGTTTCGTACGTGAGGTGACTGAGGCCTGAGGCCCTTGCGCCCCAGCTCCCCAGGTAAGTCCCAGTGGAGGGTTCTCCACCATGGCTCTGGCACTCGCCCCAAGCGCGAAGGCCTCCAGTCCAATCCCAACAGTCCACCGGCAGCGGCCTGAGAAGCTTCACTCTCAGGCCGCTGTTGCGTTTGGCGGATGAAACCAGGATCGAGGTTGGCACAAGCGGCCCTCGCGATGCCATAGAATCCAAATAGCATGAAGTGTCCATATTGCAGTTTCGGGCAGGACCGGGTCGTCGACTCGCGCGAGAGCAAAGAGGCCGACTCCATCCGCCGCCGCCGCGAGTGCGAGCGCTGCAACCGCCGCTTCACCACCTACGAGCGCATCGACGAAATCCCCTACATGGTGGTCAAGAAAGACGGCCGCCGCGAGCGCTTCGACCGGCAAAAAATTCTGAGCGGCCTGCTCCGCGCCTGCGAAAAGCGCCCTGTTTCCGCCGGCCAGCTAGAGAAGATCGTCGACGCGACTGAGAGCTTTCTCATGGACGCCTCAGAGCGCGAGCGCAGCACCGCGGAAGTCGGCGAACTGATCATGGAGCACCTCAAGGGCCTCGACACCGTTGCCTATATCCGCTTCGCCTCGGTCTACCGCGACTTCAAGGATGTGCGCGAGTTCAAGGAAGAACTCGAAGGCCTGCTCGGGAGCCGCGCAGGCAAAGGGAAGAAGTAGCTTCTCACGACGAACAGTTCAAGAAGGGAGTCGCAATGGCGGAGACGAAAGCCCACAAAGTTACGTTAATCCCGGGCGACGGCATCGGCCCCGAAGTTACGCATGCCGTCGTCCGCATCCTCGAGGCCACCGGCGTCAGGTTCGATTGGGAACGCCACGCCGCAGGCGCCGAAGCCTTTGAGATCCACGGCGAGTACATCCCCGCCGCGCTTTACGAATCCATCGAGCGCAACCGCGTCGCGCTCAAAGGCCCGGTGACCACCCCCATCGGCGGCGGATTCAAGAGCATCAACGTAACCCTGCGCAAGAAATTCGACCTGTTCGCCAACTTCCGCCCCATCAAAAATCTCCCCGGCCTCGCCACCCACTGGCCCGGCGTCGACCTGATCATCGTCCGCGAAAACACAGAGGGCGAATACGTGGGCCTCGAACACGAGGTAGTCCCCGGAGTGGTCGAAAGCATCAAGGTCATCAGCGAGAAGGGCTCTACGCGGATTGCGAAGTTCGCCTTCGAGTACGCGCGCAAGCACGGCCGCAAGAAGATTCACTCCATCCACAAGGCCAACATCATGAAGCTCTCCGACGGACTCTTTCTGCGCTGCGCCCGCAAGGTGGCCGAAGGGTTTCCAGATGTCTTCTACGGCGAGCAGCTCATCGACAACACCTGCATGCAACTTGTGATGAACCCCTTCCAGTACGACACCCTGCTGCTCGAAAATCTCTACGGCGACATCGTGAGCGATCTCTGCGCCGGCCTCGTCGGCGGCCTGGGCCTCGTCCCCGGAGCCAACCTGGGTGTCGAATGCGCCATCTTCGAAGCGGTGCACGGCTCCGCGCCCGACATCGCCGGGAAGGATGTCGCCAACCCCACTGCGCTTCTGCAGTCCGCCGTGCTCATGCTGCGCCACATCGACGAATCCACCGCGGCAGACAAGGTGCAGAAAGCGCTCGAAACGGTCTACGCCGAGCGCAAAACGCTCACGCGCGACGTTGGCGGAACGGCGGGAACCAGCCAGTTTGCCGATGCTGTCCTGGCGGCAATGGCCTAGCCGCGTAATTCGAGCTTGCGCAGGACGAGAACCACGCCGGTGGTTGAGCCTGTTTCCTTCTCGACGATCGGCGAAGTACCGATTCCAACGTGGATTTCCCCGCGCTTGCGATCGAGCACGGTCGCGATGCCTCTCGACGGACTTTCGAGCGACATGGTGAATGTCAGCTCGGTTCGATCGCCGGAGAGATAGGCCAGTATCGGCAACCCCTCTTCAATCGGCATCCCGGCCAACTCTGCCGCCTGCCGGCCGAGAAGTGCTTCTGCTGCTGGATTCACAGACCGAATGAAGCCGACCGAGTCGGTAACGATGATGGCTTCGCAGATGGAGTCCATCACGCTTCGCAGCCAGATGCCGGTGCTGCGCGCGTCTTCGAGGGCCTTCTTTGCTTCCGTCACATCGACACAGAGCATGCGCATGCCGGCCGAATCTCCCTTTGCATCGCGCACCAGGCTCCGGTGTATCTCGTAACAACGATACCGGCCCGAGCGGTCGTAGAGGGAACGTCGCACCATCGCGGGCTCTTCGCCGGACTCGAGGCTTGAGCAATAGGCAGCGAAACTCGTGTCTTTCTCGTCAGCCGCCACCAGGTCCCAGGCCATCTTGCCGATCAACTGCCCGCATTCAAGGTGATGGAGGGCAAGCGACGCGCGGTTGGCGCGCGTGATAACTCCACGTGCATCCACCTCGACATAAGGCAGCGGCAACTCATCGAATGGATCCGCTGACGCGGCCGGTTTTACAGGAGTGTCGTAGTCGATGGCTTCGGCAAGCCGGACAGGGTTCATGGGGTTCACCTCTTTGCAGCCTGGTGCGCGGAAATCTTCAGGAGATCTTCGGCGGTGCGAAGCCGGTTGATCGGTGTCAGTTCAAACGTAATCGGGATGCGCAGCATGATCGCCCGGCCCTGGACATTGATGCTGCTTTCGCGATTCTGGGCGATAATCCTGTCCAATTCGGCGGCCATCATGAAATCGCTGTACCGGCCCTGCAGAATGGCCAGCAGCGCCGAGTCGCTCCAGTGGTAGATGGAGTCGTCGCTCTGCAGGCCGGCCGTGAGAAAGGCGGAGACCGCCATCAGGCAATCCTCAACCGCCTCGGGACCGAAACGCTGACTGATCACGTCAAGACAACTCAGGCGAAACAGGACGATGAACCCGTCTCCGCCGTCGGCCATGATCTTGCGCAGACGTTCGACGGCGCTGCCGGCGCCCCGCAAGCCGGCTGCATTGTCGTTGGCTGTTGAGCAATCGGCCGCCTGCAGCCGAGCCGCCAGGCAGGATGCCGGGCTTTTGCCGTCGAGCGGGTGCAGGAACAGATGCAGCTTCTGGCGCCAGGCATCGATCTCTTCGCCGTTGGTCAGACGTTCCACCAGTTGAAGCAGGGGTGCGGCATCGAGTGAAGCAGGGTCCACGGCCAGACTGGTGAACAATTCTCCGAGCAGGAATGTCACCAGGTTGCGCCATGCCGCGAGCTGGTCGCGAAGCGCGGTTTGTGCGCCGCCGCAATGGCTCTCGAATTCGCAGACGATCGCCTGGACAAGCGCCAGCGTATCTGCATCGGGAGGCCGGTTGTGCAACTGATGCGCCAATTCCTCCACCCTGGACCGAAACGCGCGGTAGGATTGGGCATCCACGTGGGGAACGCCGGCCGCGGCGCCCTCCGCCAGCAGGGTCAGGCAGCGTTCGACGGTCGAAAGCGCGGGTTGGTCACTGGCCGGGGGCCGGGAGTGGCCTCAGGCGCCCAACTGCTTCAGATTCATCCGTGATGGCTCCTGTCCACCCTTATCGGCATGAAGGCCCCGCTCCGCAGGGAAATTTAGGGGAATTCCGGGAGGTTTTGGAATCCTTAAGGCACGCAGGTTCTATAAGGGCCCGGTCCACAGTTCCGGGCTGGAATGGGCGAAATCGACCCCGTCCTCCTGTACACTGGAGTGTTAACTGCCATGAAAAACAGACAACCAATCGGCATCCTCGGCGCCACCGGAATGGTCGGCCAGCGGTACATTCAACTGCTTGAGAATCACCCGTGGTTCGAAATCGCGTGGCTTGCTGCCAGCGATCGCTCCAGCGGAAAGACTTACGGCGAGGCGGCCAAGTGGCGGCTCGATACGCCCCTGCCCGAACGCATTGCAAAGATGACCGTGGCCCCCGCCGATCCCCAGGGCGCGCCGAAGGTGATCTTCGCCTCCATCGACGCGGCCTTTGCCAGCGAAATGGAGCCCAGGTTCGCCGCCGCCGGTTGTGCGGTCCTGTCGAACTCGAGTGCCTTCCGCATGACGCCGAATGTTCCCCTGGTCATTCCCGAAGTGAATGCCGACCATCTGCACCTCATCGAGGAACAGCCTTCGCGCCAGGCATCGGGCGGCTACATGGTCACCAACCCCAACTGCTCCACCATCGGCTTGGTGATGGCGCTAAAGCCTATCGAGGAGCGCTTTGGGATCGAGCAGATCTTTGTCACCACCATGCAGGCCGTTAGCGGGGCCGGCTATCCGGGCGTCGCTTCCATGGACATCCTTGACAACGTGGTGCCGTACATCGGCGGCGAAGAAGAAAAGATGGAAGCCGAGACGCTGAAGCTGTTGGGCAAACTCGAGGGCCACGCCATCAAGCCGCTGGCCGCGGGAATGACCGCCCATTGCAATCGGGTTCCCGTGGTCGACGGCCACACCGAGTGTGTCTCCCTCAAGCTGCGCGCGAAAGCCACGATGAAAGAGTTACTGGCCGCTTGGGATGAGTTCCGGCCGCTGGCCGGCCGCGATTTGCCCACCGCCCCTGCTTTGCCGGTGCAATGGGCCGCCCAGCCCGATCGTCCCCAGCCGCGTCTCGACCGCAACCGCGGCAACGGCATGGCCGTAACCGTGGGCCGTTTGCGTCCGTGCAACCTGCTGGATTGGAAGTTCGTGCTGCTCTCGCACAACACCGTGCGCGGCGCGGCCGGAGCTACCATTCTGAACGCCGAATTGCTGGCCAGTCTGGGCAAACTGGAATCCACAGTTTTGACCGCTGCGCGCGCATGAAATCCGATGAAAGGCACAGTTTTGAAAGGGCACGGCTTTACAGGCTGCGGAAAAACTCGCTCGGGTGGTAGGCCGGGGTTTCAACCCCGGTATAAGCCGCACGAAATCAAGCGGGCCTTCAGGCCCTGAGGTATGCTTTTGGGGCTTTTCATTCGAATCCAGGCCTTTTTCCGCAGCCTGTTTAGCCGTGCCGCAAATGTAATCAATTCGATGAGGGCTTTAGCCCCTGAGGTTTGCGTTTCGCGATGCAAGTGAGTTCTTTCGCAGTCCGCCGAAATCCCCCGCGACTTCGGCAACGAACGATGGGAAGATTGGCATGAACCTGGTAGTGATGAAGTTTGGCGGCACGTCGGTGGAGGACCCGGCTGCCATTGGGCGTACCGCCTCCATTGTGGCCGGGCGTGTAGCCATGGGCAAGCAGCCAGTGGTGGTCGTAAGCGCAATGGCCAAGGTGACCGACCAGTTGCTGCGGGCCGCTGCGGCTGCCGCACAAGGGGACCGCACCGGCGCACTGGCCATCAGTTCCCGGCTGCGCTCGCGCCATCGCGACACGGCTTGCGCGCTGATCAAGGACGCGGCCGCGGCTTCCGCGCTCGTCAAGCTCATTGATGAAAAATTCGATTCGCTCGATGAGGTGCTGCGCGGGCTGGCCGCGATTCTTGAACTCACGCCGCGCATCTCCGACCTGATTGTGAGCTATGGCGAGCGGATTTCAAGCCGCATCGTGGCCGCCGCCTTCCGGGAGCAGGGAATCGACGCGACGCACGTCGATGCCCGCGAGATCGTCGTCACCGACTCGCAATTCCAGAAAGCGATTCCGCAGGACGCGATTATCGACAAGCGTGCGCAGGAGAAGCTGCTTCCGCTCACCGCCGAAGGCAAAGTTCCGGTCATGGGCGGCTTCATCGCCTCCAACGGGGCCGGGCTTACCACCACGCTGGGCCGCGGCGGTTCGGACTTCACCGGAGCTCTCATCGGCGGCGCGCTTGCGGCCGAGGCCATCGAGATTTGGACCGACGTCGACGGCATCATGACCGCCGACCCCCGCGTTTGTCCCGATGCGTTGCGCGTGAAGGTGATCAGCTTTGAAGAAGCAGCTGAGCTTGCCTACTTCGGAGCCAAGGTGCTGCACCCTGCCACCATCCTGCCCGCCGTCAAGAAGAACATTCCAGTGCTGGTCTTGAACAGCCGCAATGCTGCCTGCGAAGGCACGCGCATCATCTCGCTCGCCCCGCACTGCAAAAGCCCCTTCAAGTCCATCTCGGTAAAGAAGAAGCTGAGCATCATCGATGTGGTGGCCAGCCGCATGCTGATGACCCACGGCTACCTCAGCCAGATCTTCGCCATCTTCGACAAGCACAAGTGCCCGGTCGATATGGTTTCCACCAGCGAAGTCAGCGTGTCGCTCACCGTGGACTCAAACGACAAGCTGCCCGTTATCGCCGCCGACCTGGGCCGCCTTGCCGACGTCAAGTACGAGGGAAAGAAAGCATTGGTCTGCATGGTAGGCGAGGATATTCGCGGCCAGAACGGTATTGCCGCCCAAGTGTTCAACGCCGTCCGCCACGTAAACGTGCGCATGATCTCCCAGGGTGCAAGCGAAATCAACATGAGCTTCATGATCGAGGAAGACGACGCCGACGAAGCGGTTCGCTCTCTCCACGCAGCCTTCTTCAAGGAACCCGACCCCGCCATCTTCGACGTGGAAGCGAGGAAGCAGCTTCTAGCTCCTAGCTCCTAGCCTCTAGCCGCGCGGCCATTTCGCAAAGCTGTCATCCTGAGCGACCGCAGCGAAGCGCAGGGAGTCGAAGGACCTGTTTTTCGGACCATCGGAATCAGCAACAATGCCTGGGTGCCCCCATCTTTGACGCGCCTTTTGCGGCAACGATAGGAATCCACAAAACTCCATCCCGTATAGTCTTAGCTAGCAGCTAGGAGCTACACCGTGCTCATCCTCGTACTCGGCAAGGGAAAAACCGGAACCCTCGTAGCCGAGGTCGCGCGCGAACGCGGCCACGGCGTGCGTGCGCTCGACATCCACGAGAACGAACACGCCTCGGCGCTCACCGCTCCCAATCTCGCCGGCGTCGATGTGGTCATTGACTTCACCGCTCCTGAAGCAGCGGTTGAGAACATGCGCGCCGTGCTTGCCTTGGGCGGCTGCGTCGTGGTCGGAACCACCGGCTGGTACAAGCAACTCGCCGAAGTGAAGGCGCTCGCTATCAAGCGCGGCGGCGGTCTCTTGTACGGAACGAATTTTTCCATCGGCGTGCAGAAGCTCTTCCGTCTCACCGCCGAGCTCGCTCAGCTCGACGGCTACAGCTTCTCGATCGACGAAACGCACCACACCTCCAAGCTCGACGCGCCTTCGGGAACCGCGCTCACCTTGAAAGAGATCATTCTCTCCGTTCGCCCCGGCATCGAAATCCCGGTAACCTCCCATCGCGTCGGCGACGCCAAGGGCGAGCACATCGTGACGGCCAGCAGCGAGCACGACACCCTCGAGCTCCGCCACGATGCCGCAAGCCGCCGCGGCTTTGCCCTGGGCGCCGTGCGTGGAGCCGAATGGCTGGCAGGCAAGTCGGGCGCCTGGGAGTTCCGCGAGATCTTCGGCGAGTTGTAGCGGCAGTTTCCGTGGTCCGGATTTCGCCTTCGGAATAACCAAGATTGACAAACCCTGTTATACGGTCCAGCATTGAGGTTAGGAGGTCGTTCCTCATGAATGTTTCGCTAACCCCTGAATTGGACAAATTTGTCGCCCGCAAGGTCGAGTCCGGGCGCTACACCTCGGCCAGCGAGGTTGTGCGCGAGGCCCTGCGCTTGCTGGAGGAGCACGACCGCGCGCGCGGTGTGCAGATCGCCGCCTTCAACAAGGAAGTCGGAGCAAGGTTGGCATCGCTCGACCGCGGAGAGTTCGTCGAGTTGGGAACGGCACGAAAGCGGATTGAACAGAAGTCACGCGAGCGCAGAAGGCTGAGCGCATGAGGGAGTACGTTCTCGGCCATGGAGCCGAACTGGACCGGGACGAGATTTGGGAATACATCGCCGAAGACAATATCGACGCTGCCGACCGGTAAATCCGGGAGCTCTTTGACGCTTTCGAGGCCTTGGCACAGACTCCGGGAATGGGGCATAAACGAGAAGACCTCACCGCCCACCCGATTCTCTTTTGGCCGGTCGGTGCTTAACTGGTTCTCTATCGCGAAAAAGGCCAACGCATTGAGATTGTGGCCGTGACTCAGGGCGCACGGGATATTCCCGCCTTTCTGCACCAGCGGATTCCAAATGCGACGTGACATTCAAAGCGACTCGAAAGCGTCCCCCGCCGCTTGCCCGGTATACACTCTCCTTTGGTGGAAACTGCCGGATTCCGTTGGACTGAGATTGCGCCCCTTCGGTTCTTGGGCAGTTCCGCCGGATCTTCGACGAGTTCTTTGTCCGCAATCTAAAAGGAAAGGCGGAATGTGTGAATCGAGCGTTGGGAGTTCTGGCAAAGGTTTTCTTACTTGCAATGGCCCTGACGGCTGTTGCGCAAGGAGAGGTAAAAATGTCGATCTGGGGAACTACAAAAGAAGGCGTTGCGGTGCCGATCTACACGCTCAAGAGCGCGCAGATTGAAGTGAGAGTGATGGCCTACGGGGCCAAACTGGTAAGCATCCGGACGCCGGACCGCACCGGCAAAATGGCGGACGTCGTGCTTGGCTACGACACGCTTGACGGTTATCTGAATGACAACAGCACACACTTTGGCAGCGTGGTGGGCCGCTACGGCAATCGCATCGCCCTGGGCAAGTTTTCCATCGACGGCAAGAGCTATCAGATTCCCATCAACAACGGCGCCAATGCGCTGCATGGCGGCCCCATGGGCTTCGACCGCTACGTCTGGGACGCAAAAGAGGTGCCCAATGGCGTCGAGTTCACCCACGTGAGCCCCGACGGCGACATGGGGTTTCCCGGCACAATGACGGCGAAGGTCAAGTACACGCTCGCGGGCAATACGCTGCGCCTCGACTACACGGCAACCAGCGACAAGGCCACGGTCGTCAATCTCACCAATCACGCTTACTTCAACCTGCGCGGCGACGACCAGGGAACAATCCTCGACGAAAAGCTGGAACTGAATGCGGACCGGTTTACGCCTGTGGACGCGGGTCTGATTCCGACCGGTGTTCTGGCGCCCGTTGCCGGCACTCCATTGGACTTCCGCAAGCCTGAGGTTGTGGGCGCGCGCATCGACTCCGATCACGAGCAGATCAAACTCGGCGGCGGATACGATCACAACTTCGTGCTCAACGGCAACGCCGGAACATTGCGGCCGGCGGCCGTCATGACCGATCCGGAAAGCGGCCGGCGGATGACTGTCGAGACCACCGAGCCCGGCGTTCAGTTCTACACCGGCAACTTCCTCGATGGAACCTATACCGGGCGGCATGGCGTGAAGTACGCGAAGCACACCGGCTTCTGCCTGGAGACGCAGCATTTTCCTGACTCGCCCAACCAGCCGAGTTTCCCGAGCACGCTTCTGCGTCCCGGCGTAATCCGCCACTCCACAACCACATTCGCCTTCAGTATCGCAAAGGCAGAATAGAGCGAGAACGAAACCGGTTCCGTCAATGTCAAATAAAGCCGCGTGCGCCAGGTTTTGCTTCTGACCTGGAATCGAATCCTCTCTCAACGAACTCCGGGTGCCCCATCCTGACCGCGGCTTCATCGTGGTCAGGGCGGGACTCCAAATGCATCGCTCTCTCTTCACCAAAAAGGCCCGCGCGCCTTCGCTCGGAGTTTCCTGGAAAAGACTGCGCAATACGATGAGTTTTTCCGTCACTTCAATCGCATTTCCGTGCAGGGTGCTACTTCTGCTCGCCGTCTGCGTGGCCGTGGAACCTGCCGCCCGGCCGCAGCGCAATGCGGCCGCCCCCGCGCAGGCAGCACAAAGGCCGCTCGCCTACGAAGTCATCTCCATCACGCCGAACAAATCTGCTGCTGAAAGCGCCGGTTGGCGCAACGCGCCAGACGGCATCGTGCTCACCAACGCACCCTTGGTCTGGCTTGTGCGCGGCGCATTCAACATCATTTCCGACGACCAGCTTACCGGCATGCCGGGTTGGGTGGACTCCGATCATTACGACATTCAAGCCAAGATGGACGAGAAGGCAACCGCGGCCTGGAACAACCTCACGCGCCAGCAGCAAGCAGAGCAACAGCGTCTCCTGATCCAGGCCCTTCTCGCCGACCGTTGCCGGCTCAAATTTCATCGCGAAACAAGGCAGCTCCCCGTCTACGACCTGGTGATCGCCAAGGGCGGTTTGAAGATGGAGGAAGCCAAATCTGATTCGGTCAACCGCTCCTGGATGGCCACTGGCCGGTTCAACGCGCAGTCAGGCGCGATCGATAGCCTGCTCTTCAGCGTGGCGAACGAAGTCGGCCGCGTCGTCATCGACAAGACCGGCCTCGGCGACAAGAAGTTCGAGATCGACCTCAAGTGGACGCCCGACGAGCAGCAGGGAACTGCCGATGCCGGCCCTTCCATCTTCGCCGCCCTCGAAGAGCAGCTCGGACTCAAGCTCGTTTCCTCCAAAGGCCCCGTCGAATCCATCGTTGTTGACCGCATGGAAAAACCGGAACCCAACTAAAACACTTATGCCGCAGACGTGTTAGATTTCGTCGCGAAATCCACACACGCGCTCGTTCCCGTTCTCCTCCGCGCACCAATCCCCACCATGCCCGTTATAAACTTGGTTGTGATGGAAATTACAGGTTGCGGTACAGCGATTGTTACGCCATTTCGTGAAGATGGATCGGTTGATGAGGCGGCTCTTTGGTCGCTCGTGAACTGGCAAATTGATTCGGGCATCGACTTTCTGGTGGCCTGCGGTTCAACGGGCGAGGCAGCAACGCTGGAAGAGGATGAGTGGCTCAATACGGTGCGCATCGTCGTCGAGGCGGCTGCGGGACGCGTCCCCGTGTGGGGCGGATGCACGCACAATAGCACCAGGACGCTCGTGCGCCAGGCAGGGCTTCTCAAGCAGGTGCACGGGCTCAGCGCCGTGCTTTCGGCAAATCCGTATTACAACAAGCCCATGCAGGAGGGCCAGTTCCAGCACTTCCTTGCGCTTGCACGGGCCATAGATCCGCTGCCTGTCTGCGTCTACAACGTGCCCGGCCGTACTGCAGCGAACCTTGAGCCGGAGACAGTGGCGCGCCTGGCCGCGGCAGCCAAAAACATCCAGGCTATCAAGGAGGCCAGCGGCAAATTGACACAGTTTGCCGAGCTGGCGCACATACTTCCCCGCGGGTTCAAGATCTTTTCCGGCGATGATAATCTCACGCTCGGCGCCATCGGCGTTGGTGCGCACGGTCTCATCAGCGTTGCCTCCAACGAGATCCCGAAAGAAGTCGCGCAAATGGTGCGTGCTGCGCTCAACAACAATTGGGCTGAGGCACGCGAGCTGGAACGCCGCTTTGCGCAACTCTTCGAGGCCAATTTCTGGGAATCGAATCCGGCGCCGGTCAAGACAGTGCTCAAGCTGATGGGCAAGTGCGGCGATCATCTGCGTCTGCCCCTCGTTCCACCCACGGCTGCCACGCGTTCCCGCCTTGAACGGCTTGCCGGCGAACTGGGACTGCTTAAGCACGCGCCCATTCCCGCCGGTTTGCGTTCCGAAGTTTTCTAAAAGCCGCGACCGCGCAGCGAACCGCCTGGCGCGGTCAGGCGGTTCAGTCGTTGCCCGGAAAATTTCCACTGTTGGCCATGTCATCTGCGACCGTGGTCAGTGGGGTACTTTAGTAAGGGATGGCGATTGGAATCAGGACGCGATCGTCGCCCGCGGCGGTGTCGTTCTGCACATCGTCAATGGCCATTTGATGGCGGTCCTGGTCAACGACGATTCGGCCTCGTCCAACAAACATCACTGGATTGTGCGGTTTGCAAATTGAGCGTATTCCCTGCAAAGTCCCCTTCCGCAATCTCTGGCTGAAGAAGACCGATTGAGGACACCCCCGGCGACAGGCGTTCTTGAATCCCGCTGATCTTTTTTGCATCCAACGCGCAACTTCCCCAGTGGAGCTGTGTCTAGACTGAGCGACGGCAGATAACGACTCGAAAAGAGCATGCCTGCCGTTGTACGAAATCTCCGGCGATGGCTCCGCACACGAGCACGCCCCGAAACGACCTTTTCCCTTCTTTCTGCCGAAGACGAGTAGAGCCCTTCCGGGTTCGCCCCTTAGGCGCGTTCCGGGTTGAGTTCGCCGTCTCGGCGGTTGGATTGTATTGGCCGGTTTGGGTGAGAGGCAGGCAAGCCTGCCCACTCTGTGTTCGTTCTTCATAAGTTGCGGAGGCCCGCAGAAAGCGAAGTATTTCGATATGTCCCCCAAAACACAAGACACGCCTTTGAGGCTGGCTATCCTTCTGCTGTCTGCAGCCGTGACACTGGCAACCGGTTGCGGCAGCGGCTCCATGTTAAACGGCACCACGTCGAGCGCCACGACCGGTCCCGCATTCGTGGTCGGAACCGATGCTCCAATGGCAAGCGTTACCTCGCTCGCCGTGCAAATCAAGAGCATTGAATTGACTGACAGCAGCGGGAACACCGCGAATCTGATCAGCGGCACGCCCACCGTCGACTTTGCCCGCTACAACGGCCTCCAGTCGTTGATCGATATGAACGATGTGCCGGTGGGAACATATACCGCCGTGAACATCTCGCTCGGCACGGCAACCCTCGGTTACCTCAGCACCTCGACTCCTCCCCCATCAATCGTCTCTGAACCTGCCACGCTGACCACCTCGACGGTGACAGTCACCCTGAACAAGCCGCTGGTGATCACCCACGCGGGAGCGCCGGTAGGCCTCCGCATGGACTTCGATCTGCGCCAATCAATCCAGGTCGATACGAGCGGCAATATCACCGGAACCGTTGACCCCACATTCGACGTAACCACGGTGGCCCGCACTGACACCGGCGGCTACATCGACGAACTCATCGCGGGCGTTGTGAGCGTGGATACAACTGGACAGTCGTTTGTTGTCCAGGGTCCGCACGGCGAGCAGTTCACGATTTCCGTAAATGGCCAGACAGAATGGGACGGCTCCGCCAGCTTGAGCACTTTGAACACCAGCAGCATCGTGCAGGTTTCCGGCGCGCTCGATCCAGCCGACCAGACCCTCGACGCCGACGAAGTTGCGGTCCTATCAGACAAAGGCTTCTACGCAAGCGGCCAGATCACCTATGTGACCCCGGCTACCGGCGCGGCTACCAGCTTCGATCTGTATGTGCGCGGCCTGCTTCCCACAAACACCGGTGTGCAACTGGGCCAGATCGCACAGGTCAACCTGACCGGCAGCGAGATCTACTCGATCTACTGGATGCATAATCCGTTTACGCAATTCCTGTTCAACTCCAGCGGCTTGGTGGCTGGCCAGTCAGTTGCCGTCGGTGGTCCTGCAACCGGAGCCGCGAACGCCAGTGCGGTCACCGTAAACAGGGTGGCGCTCCGCAACTGGGGCTTTAACGGCACCGTCGTCAAAGGCAGCCAGAGTACGGCAACCGGCTCCTTCCAGATGCAGGTTGACGGCTTTGCCGGAGTTCTGATTCCGGAAACAGTAACTGTTTATCTCGGCGCCCATTCGGACTTCCGCTATGGAATGGGCAAGTTTGGTGACCTGGCGGATGGTGCCAAGATTCGCGTGGTTGGGCTGCTCTTGAAGAATCCAACCAACGGACAGGTCGTGTTGTTGGCCCGCCACGTGGACGGCTTCAACTTCACCGACTTCTCCACAACTGCTTACCAATAGAACCCATCGCTTGAACGACAATTCTCGCGCCGGGGCCAAAATGGGATGGCTCCGGCGTTTTTTTGTCTTCCGTTAACTTGCGTTCACGATTGCAACTCCCAGAAAGCTCCATGCTCAATCCTTTCTGACTTTCTGAGCGAAAAGCTGCGAAGTCGAAGGATCTGCGGCCGCGTCCTGCTTGATAGGTTGCAAACCTCGCCGCCTTCAAAAAAGATCGACGATCGGCGGAAACGTCAAAAGCAAACTCAGGCCGAGCAGAATCAGCGCAATGGTGCTGATCGGTCCCAGCGAAACCATCCGCCTCCGCCAGCGCCTGTCCAGAATCGCCCAGCAGAGGATCCAGGCAACGGCTGAGCATGTCGTAACCCCCGAGAGCGGGCCCGTCGGCTTGTAGAAAATCATCAGGCTTTTGATGGCCGCAGATTTATCGGCGAGGATCGCGAAGAATGCAACCATGAACGAGCCAATGCCGGCGGCAAGAAGAGCGGCCGCACCAGCGCCGTTCGGAAAATCCTGGACTTGGGCGGAAGCGCAAGTTGATTTCGCATTCATGGTTTCTCTCCACTCATCAACTGAATGTTCTGGCCGCCCTGGACGGGGGCGTACTTATCCAGCATCGCGCCGAAGAAACCCGCAATCCCGGCCGCAACGAACGATACGAAAACAAAGCAGAGAACTGCATTGCGGAGTTGCGGATGGCGGGTAAGATTGCGACCGTGCCGGATAAACACCGCTGCGGCCATGGTAATCGAGATAGGCACAAGCCAGGCCACGTGCTCCTTCCACTCCATGCCGATCGCGTGCCATGCAACCGTTGTCGGGCTCGCCATCAGCAGTCGCTGCGGGAACGCAGCCAGATTCGTGGTTCCCGCCGGCGGAACCGCGCGGTACCAGGGGTAAATGAAGTAAGTGCCGCTAAGCACCGCAAGCCAGGCGAGGATGGCCATCCCCACCAGGTAGGCGCCGAGGAATCTCTCGTCCTGGACCTCAATCGGCCTCAGGGAACCCGGCGAATAGCGCCGGTATAACTCGACGATTGCGCCGGAACACGCCAGAAGATAGAGTGCGCCAAATCCCATGCCGTGGAGCAGTGTCAGCAGACTGCGTACCGTAATTTCCATTGCCTGACCTCGTGTGCGGTTGAACTCGTCCAATCCATTCCTGACGGAATGAAGGCCAAATTTTGAGTTAGCCTGCAAGCTTGCTAATCCCTGGTAGCTGGACTAACTCGCCGCCTCTGTTCCAGGCGACTAAAAACCATCCCTGTAACTCTGTGCCGGGAACAATAAACTTCTGGCCGCTTTCTTCTCATCTTTTCCCCATGTCCAATACATGCCGGCATAGGCGTAGTTCTCTGTTTGCCCCGCAATAGAATGGCCGTAACAAAACAAGAATTGTTCGCCCTCGTGATGCTTGAAGTGGTAGTACCCGCCCACGTCAATCATCGCCGAAGCTTCAGTTTGAGCCGTCGCAAAACCTTCGCGCCCATGGGCAAAGAGTTCTGCTCCCAGTTCAAGCCTCTCGCTCAACCCTTTCTTCACCAGCCAACCGGTGTACGGAAAGTTACGGTAGTCGGTTTGTGGAACCACTTGATACCCAGCGCCGCCGTCAAAGGTCCATTTGCCCTCGTTCTTTTGCAGCCAGATGGGGAGTTTGTACCAGACCTTTCCGACGCCGAGTCCCTTGGTGTAACTTCCGGTCGGCAGTTCGAACATGGTAAAGCTGCCGATCTGCGGAAAGTGCTTCGTCTCCTTGATAAAGGCGATCTTCACGCCCAGTTCCGAATCGGTCAACCCAAATGCGCTGGGGCCGGCGCCACCCGGCAGATACACAGGATTGTTTGTCGGCACAATCGCTCCCCAGGGCAGAATGGCGTGAATCTGGACCCTGGGAATAGCGCCCCAATTGAATTCGAAGGCCGGGCCCGTCGAGTCGTACTCGGCCGGAGTCCCATCCATTGCGCCGAAGATATAAAACTCGTAGTGATGAAGATCCACCGGAACTGGATCGTCGGTTTGATAAGGCGGTCCCTGCGCCCACAGCCGCGGAACGGCGAGGAAGCAAAGCAGCATCACAGCCAGATTCACAAAGTTGCGGGGGGCTTTCATTGACGCTCCAGGAGAGAAATCCGACGTGACCGAAACCTAAACGCAGGATTAAGGCAGGCGCCTCAAAAAGAATTTGACCGCGAAAAAAGCTAAACGGTTTTGGTCGGCCAGGAAAGGAGCGCAGCCTTCAATTCTGCTGCAGCTTGATAGTAGAGATTTCCCGTCGCGCCGTCCACAGCCGTTCTCCATTTTCATCGGACGTTAACTTGCCAGTTGCTTCTTCACCAATTCGCTCACCGCGCGTCCCTCCGCGCGAACGCCCGCGGCCTGCAGCTTGCCCTGCACGGACTTCATCACCAGACCCATTTCCTTCTGCGTCGGCTTGTTTCCGGAGGCAGCCGCGACGTCCGAAACCGCTTCTGCCACTAGCGCAGCTAGCCCGGCTTCATCCAGCGCCTTGGGCAGAAATTCCTCGATTACCACGATCTCGGCGGCCTCGATTGCGGCCAGCTCGGGACGATTTCCCTTGGTGAACTGCTCGATCGAATCGCGGCGCTGCTTGATCATCGTCGCCAGCACCTGCTCCGACTCCGCCTGCGTCAGCGGCTCCCGCTTTTCGATCGCCTTATTCTTGAGCGCGTTCTTGATCAGGCGGAGAGTGCCGGTGCGGACCGCGTCGTGGGCCTTCAATGCGATTACAACTTGTTGACTGACAAGGGCTTCGAGTAAACCTGCATCCATAGAGGGTTCTTCCTGACTGACTATTCCTGGACTCTGGGCGCCAATGAACGCGCCCAAGGAGAATTGTACCCATTTTGGGCGAGCCGGTCCGGATTTGGGCCTGAAATGAGTTTTGCACAAGTTAAGAATTCACAAAATCCACAAAAATGTGTATTCTGTGATTGCTGACCGGCCCACAGATCCAACCTAACCCTCCACCCGGTCCGAAACGAGGAGATAAATGATTCGGAAGACGCGCTTGTTTACACCAGGCCCGACGCCGCTGTTGCCGGCGGCCCAATTTGCCATGGCGGCAGCGGATATCCACCACCGCACGCCTGAATTTCGCGCCCTCTTTCAAAAGGTGCTTGCCCAGTTGAAGGTCTTTGTCGGCACAAAGAACGACGTGCTGCTGCTCTCGTCTTCCGGCACCGGCGCCATGGAGGCCTCCGTCTCGAATCTCACCTCGCCGGGGGACCGGGTACTGGTGCTGTCCGCAGGAAAATTCGGCGAGCGTTGGGTCGGCCTGGCCAAGGCCTTCGGCTGCCAGGTCGACGTAGTCAATGCGCCCTACGGCGAGACGTTCGATCTGGCCGAAATTAAAAAAGGGCTCAAGCCCGAGCATCGCGTCGTCTACATGCAGGCCACCGAGACCTCGACCGCGGTCCGCCACGATGTTGAAGCCATCGCGAAAATCGTCACTGCCACCGATGCGCTGCTGGTTGTCGACGGAATCACCGGCCTCGGCACCACCCACTTCGACGTGGACGGCTGGGGAATCGACGTGCTCATCGGCGGATCGCAGAAGGCGGTCATGATTCCGCCCGGCCTCGCGTATCTGAGTGTCAGCGAGCGCGCGTGGGCGGCGATGGAGAAGTCGACCAATCCGCGCTACTACTTCGATCTGCGCAAGGAGCGCAAAAACGCCGTGAAGGGCGAGAGCGCATACACGCCCGCGGTGGCTCTGATCGCCGGCCTGGGCGCGGCGCTCGATTACATTGCCGGCCAGGCGGGCGGCGATCTTGAAAAAGGCCGCATCGCGCTCATCGATAATGCGCAGGTCAATGCCGAAGCGACCCGCGCCGGTCTCGTTTCGCTGGGCTTCACACTCTTCGCGCCCAAGGCTCCCGCGGCTGCGGCCACGGCGGTTGCAGTGCCCGAGGGCATGAATTCGGGCGACGTGGTCAAGGCGCTGAAGACAAAATTCGCCCTGGTCACTGCGAATGGCCAGGGCGAAATGCAGGGCAAAATCTTCCGCGTCGCGCACCTGGGCTTCTTCGACTACCTCGACACCGTCGCTTTTCTCGGCGCAATGGAGCACATCGCGAAAGACACGCTCGGTCTGCCGGTTGAATACGGACAGGCAGTAGCAGCAGCGCAGAAAGTGTACGCGAAGGCAACGAAAAGCTAGTCAACAGTGGACAGTGAGCAGTGGTCAGCTTTTGTCGTTCACTGTTCACTGTTCATTGACCACTGGAGTTCTTCCCATGCCTGATCTAACTTTCGGAGAAAAGCTGCTCATCGCCCGCAAGCAGCTCGATCTCTATCAATACGAGATGGCCGAGCGCCTCGGCGTCCACGCCAACTCCATCACCAACTACGAGCGGGGCGAAGGCAAGCCGCATGCCGCGGTGGTGCGGATGTTCGATCTGCTTTGCGAGCAGCAGGGCATCCGCTTTGACGACTATGAAACCACGCAAAAGCTCAAGGGAGACGCAATGAAGATCGTACTGGCAGAAAAGGTTTCTCCAGCAACGCTGGCCGTGTTTGCGGCCGAGCCAGGATGGGATGTGAAAACGCACGACCAACTGCCCGATGGATTGGCCGCCGCTCTCGCCGACGCCGATGCGCTCGTCGTCCGCTCCGCAGTGCAAGTAGACGATGCGCTTATGGAGAAAGCGCCCAAGCTGCGTGTCATCGGGCGAGCTGGCGTCGGTGTTGACAACATCGACGCCGAGGCAGCCACGCGCCGGGGCATCGTCGTGATGAATACGCCGGGCGCGAACGCGGTCGCTGTCGCCGAGCTCACCATCGGCCTCATGCTGGCTCTCGCGCGCAAGCTGCCCGCCGCGAATTCATCGATGCACGCCGGCAAGTGGGAGAAGAAAAACCTGCAGGGTGCAGAGCTGCGCGGCAAGACGCTGGGCATTCTTGGTCTGGGCCGCATCGGCCTTGAAGTCGCGAAGCGCGCGCGGGGCTTTGGCCTCGAGATCTTGGGCAGCGATCCATTCGTTTCGGCTGCCATAGCGCGCGAGGCAGGCATCAAGCTGGTCTCGCTGGAAGAACTCATCGCCGGCTCGGATTATCTCACCCTTCATGTTGGGCTCACGCTGCAAACGACAGGAGTCATCAACGCAAAGACGCTGGCCAGGATGAAGAAGGGCGTGCGCATCATCAATTGCGCGCGCGGCGAGCTGATTGAAGATGCGGACCTGGTTGCCGCGCTGAAGAGCGGACAGGTGGCTGGCGCGGCGCTGGATGTGTTTGCCGTCGAACCACTGAAGGAGTCCCCCTACTTCGATTTGGATAACGTGATTCTCACTCCGCACGTAGCTGGCTCCACGGGCGAGGCGCAGGAGGCAGTGGGCATTCAGATTGCGTGCCAGGTGCGCGACTACCTGAAGCTCGGCGTCGTGCAGAACGCCGTCAATCTGCCCTCGCTCTCTCACGAGGAGTACAAGCTGCTCGCGCCCTTCATCGACATGGGCGGAAGGCTGGGGGCATTTCTCGCCCAGGCCGGCAAATCCGGCATCGAGTCCATCAATCTGGTATATGGTGGCACGCTGGCCGATGCCAAAACTGAGCTGGTGCGCAACGCCGCGATTGCCGGACTGCTGCAAGGGTCGGAGAATGTGAACCGCATCAACGCTGCTGCCGTTGCCGAGGAGCGCGGCATTCGCATTCATGAGGAAAAGACAGAGACCCATCGCGGCGGAGCAGCCAGTGTGCTGACCTTGGTCCTGCATACAGCCACTGGCACAAGCCGCGCCAGTGCCACCGTGATTCATGGCGAGCAGCCGCGCCTGCTCGAGTTCGACTCCATCGACATCGAAACGCCTCTCGAAGGCAACCTGCTCGTTTGCCGAAACTTCGACGTCCCCGGCGTCATCGGTAAAATCGGCACGATTCTCGGTCAGCAGGGCGTTAACATCGCCAACTTTGCCTTGGGCCGCGAGCGCGCCGGCGCCAAACCCGTAAAGGCGCTCGCCGTGGTGCAGGTGGATGCGCCGGTCTCGGAATCTGTGTTGGAAGCGCTCGGAACAATCGAAGCCCTGCTTGAAGCGCGCCCGGTGCAGCTTCCCGAAGCAGGGTTCTGAGGGTGCTGCCTGCCCAGGCCTCAAGAGCGAAACCTGGGCAGGCAACTTGCCGTCAAAACAATTGTTGCGAAATCGGCAGGATGCCCTTCAAGCTCCGGCGTTGCACGTTGCCTGTCTCTTCTTCAGGACGGCGCTTAGGGGAAGCCTTCAGCGAAACATGAATGGCAGATGGAGCGCATTGCATAAGGTCTTTTGGCATCCTCGCGCGGAACCGCAAGTTGAGGGTCGATCCCCGTTCTCGACTCGAGCTGTCTCCCGTCTCGCATGCACATCCCCGGAATGTGCCGCGATCTTCCGGGCTCCCCAAAACACTCGATCGGCAACCCCAGCAGGGAACTGCTCGAAATGGCGGCCACGCGAGCGGCTGCCCCGGTGAGACCATTCACAACGAGCCGCTCGTGGTCACCCCGGAACTGGCAGTGGAAGCCATGCTGCAGCCGATGCCGCCGGAACTGCGTTTCGGCAATAAGCCCAGCCCCTTGTTAGGGAGAGATAATGCCGCCTCCTTTGGACACACAGAAGCAGAGCCCCGGTGTTGCTTGGAAGCATTCTGCTTTCGATAGTCTCTTGAAATTGAGGAACAAACTCGTGCCGGCAGCAAGGTCAATGGGCTGGCGGGAAGAATGAGACTCAAGTTCAAACCTGTAAAAATCCAGTAAATTTTGAGTGTCTGATTGTCATAGTGCTGCGTGTTATAGCTATCCTATAAGTGCCTTTGCAAAGCTAAGTCACTCCGCGACCGAATTTGTGAAGTGGGCATTGCTCCAGACTTACTAACACGAAATCACATGAGCTCGTTCTGCGATTCCGGAGCGGGCAACACCATGGAAAGCGGCATGGATAGGTTCTGAAGTGTCATAGTGCCTCCAGTTCGAACGCGTGTGCCTTTTCACCTTCCCATGCAACCGTGCCAACGCCGCTCCACTGTAGCACCCGCGATTACCTTTGGCTCTTCGATACCCCGCCATCTTTGCTCAAACGCAACGACCAGGATGAAATCGTGGGCAACTCTGCGATCAGAGACTTTCGGAATTGACATTCATTCGCCAATTGGCCCGCGTCGATTGCCGGTCAGCAAGCATCCAGATAACTTGGCCATAACTCCCTGGGGGAATTCGAAAGATGTTGATCATCCAATGACGTTCTAATCGGAATCGGCGGGAGGCTGATGACATGGCAATGACGCGGAGAATTGGACGGCGTTACATGATGGGACATGGCGCGCTCATGCTCTGTCTGGGATTGGCAACCTGTACCCTGGCCTCTCTCATGGCGAGCCCGGCGTTTGCAGAACTGGGCTACGCAATCGCGGTAGTCTTGTCTGCTTCGTGCCTCGTGATTGTTGGGATCTACCTCGGCGAGCTTGCGTTCGGCGAACGTTCTTATTGCCCAATCGCGAATTACCTCTTGGTCGGGCTCTTGTCGATTGCCTGTTGGCTAATGTTTTGGCTCCTTGCGTCCGCTCCGACAGAATTGCGCCTGTTAACTTTGCTTGCTGGAATGCACGGCATCGTTTGGAGCCTGTGGTATGTCAGGCTCGCTTTCTACTTGAAGGCTTTCCCAAAAAAAGCAGCCCTCCTGAGCATTCTCGCGGCGACAACGTCATTTCTTGGGATTGCCTTGGCGACCGAGTCCGAACTCACTCAGCTTAGCGCTACGGCCGTAGCGGCGTATTACACAATGTTTATAGGGATACAGATTCTCCTGAGTACGCTTTATCTCTATCGTGAATTCGAAATCGAAGGATGGTCTCTGCGCAGCCCTGCACACGAACGAAAGGCCGTCTCTGTCGCTGCGAATTCCCGCGTGCCTCACGTTCAGAACTCTGTCACCCAGTTGGAAGCAGAAGAGAAATCCGTACGTGTGACGGTTAGTTGAGTTGGTGTGGCTGTCCAGCATTCTTGATATAGGGGATCACAACGTACCAAAACGGGCTGTGAAATCCAAGTGCATTTCTAAGACACATTCTCCCGGTCGCGATTAAGCGGGTTGACTGACGCAAGCTTCAGCTGGAGACTGTCAACTCGTTCGAACCAACGCCCGTCAATTGCTCATTTCTGCATTTTCGAACTTTCTTTGCGCTAACTCGCAGAGCAACCAGGGGCCCCAATTAATCCTGCGGCACGAGCTTCACGGCGACAGGAAACTCCAAGTCGCTATGACTGAAATTCAGAACTAAGTCCGGATTCCAAATTTAGGCTTTACAAGACTTTACGCCGACCTTACAAGACTTTACACTCCCTTTGATATCCAGCAAAAAAGTCCCATTCAAAACAAAAGTACCATTCGCTCAGTGTCGGCCTTGGGGGCAAGCACTTCCGACTTTGTGGAATTGACTCTTGCAGTCGTTGACTCAGCTTGTTCAAAGTCACAAGCTGCAAATCTCACAGAGCAAATGATTCGCACGCGGCATGAAAGGAAAAGACGGCGATGAACCGGACAATCAAGTTAACTCTGGCCATGAGTCTTATCGTAATTCCTACCCTGATCGGTATTGAGGTTTCAACGCCGCGCGCGACGGCGATTCCCGCATTTGCGAGGAAATATCGCACATCCTGTTCCACATGCCACAGCAACTGGCCCGAGCTCAATGACTTTGGCCGAGCGTTCAAGGTCAATGGCTTCAAGTTCCCGAAAGATGACGAGGAGTTTGTCAAAGATCCGCCGCTCATGCTCGGCGCCGAGGCACAGAAGGATAGTTTCCCCCATTCAATCTACCCTGGAGAACTTCCGATAGTTCCCATTGCCTTTCGTTATTCCGGCTATTTCTCGTACAACACCCCGCAGCCGGATGCGGTGTCCGCAGCGGTAGGCTACGTGCCGGAAACAGATCTATTCCAACCCAATACATTCACGGTGCTTGCAGCAGGCAGCTTTGGCCCCTCGCTCTCCTTCTGGATCGACGACGACCTCTCCACTGGCGGCTCGGGGGCCGATGGCGGATTGGGTGACGGCTATATCAAGGCGAACGATTTCCTTGGCCACTACATGCATATTCCCCGGAACGATCTCAATGTGCGCTTCGGTCAGTTCGAACTCGATCTCCCTTTTACTCAAGCTCGGACCATCAACTTGACCGATTATTCAATCTTTGACGAGACAGCCTATGTGAATCCCACAGGCAACGGCACCATCGATGGGACGACCGCTAACCCGTTCAAGTTTGCGGATACCCAACGAGGAGTAGAGTTTAGCGGTTATCCCCATCGAGGGTATACATGGTGGTCAATCGCACTCTTGGACGGCGGTGACTCCCTGGGCACCATCAACCACAAGGACGTTTACGTCAACATTGGACAACGCTTCGATCTGGAGCGAGATTCGGAACAGCGTAAGCAGGTTCAGGCCTCCGGCAACTCTGGCGTTCATGACCACACTTCAATACGGTTCAACGCCTTCGGATACTATGGCAACAACAAACTCAATCAGGGTGGAGCGCTGTTTGCGGGATTGCCGACCTTCCACGAGCCCTTCTACCGCGCAGGTGGCGCGTTCAACTATAAGTTCCGCAGCAATTTCAATCTCTGGGGACTGTATTTGTACGGCCACGATTCGAACAAAGCACTCAACGCCGATGGCACCGGCTACGTCGCTGCCAGGTCTGTAACGTATTCCGGGGGCTTCCTCGAGGCAGAGTACTGGCTCTATCCATGGCTGATTGCCGAGATGCGCTATGACGGCGTGCACTCTGCCACAGATCGCCTGAATGGAGTTTCGCGCTACGACACCCGGGGCGCCTATAGCCCGGCGCTGCAAATCCTGGTGCGCCCAAATATCAAGTTGGAGGCGCAATACACCTTCAACTACGAACAGCCTGTCCCGGGAACCGAACAGTTCTACCGGGCAAACCAGTTATTGTCCGGAGTTGACTTTGTTTTCTAGCAACGCGACGGAGCAATAAGCCGCATCGTTGCGGTCGCCACAATCTTCGACTCGGAACTTACATTAGCGACCGGATGAGACCGCGCCACGGGCTGGACGCTGCATGAGGGTTCTTTCCTGGAACGGAACATGTGATCGCATCTTTGCATCGAGACATGTCTCACAACCCGTACCGGAGTGGCGTATGAGCCGCATAGTTACAGCGACTCAAGGTGGTGGCCACGAGAAGGTATTAACTGGCAGCCAAGATTGGCAACGTGTGCCTCGGTTCATCGCACGAATCGAGTTATCGTCGCACGATCCTGTCAGTTGCTGTCGCGGCTGGCAGGTTTACACGACTTTACATGGACTTTACAAGACTTTACAGGTTTGTTGATGGCAAGCAATCAGCCGCTAACAAGGGTCTGCGTACTATGCAAGCTGTAACGGTCACGAAACGGGCGGGATTGGAATTGAGTTATTCCCATCGGTGCAACTCTGAGCTGTATAACCAATTTCGAAGGAGGTAGCAAGTTGACAACTCTGAAAATGACCTTGGTGACGGTAACTGCTTCAGTCAGCATGGGATTTCTCGCGAGCTCCGCATGGGCCGGCGATGTGAAAGGGAAAGTCTCTGTGCAGGGAATACGCACCCCGGAAGGCATCGCAGTCTATATCGACAGCGTTCCAGGCAAGACATTTCCGCCGCCTGCAAGTCCGGTATTCGTGGATCAGTCGCACCTGGCCTTCTCTCCGCACGCCGTCGTTGTTCTTCAAGGGACAACGGTGGAGTTCAAGAACGATGACAACGTGGGGCACAACGTATACTGGCCAGCCATCAATCACGACCGTAAGCAGGCGCACAATATGGGCACTTGGCCGCAAGGTCAGTCAAAGCCCTTCACGTTCACCACTCTGGGCGACGTGCCCTTGCTGTGTAACGTCCACCCAGAGATGTCCGGTCACATCTTCGTAGTGCCGACTCCCTATTTTGCGCTTACTGACAAGGACGGGACCTTCGTGATCAAAAATGTTCCCCCAGGCCAGTACACGCTGAAGACTGTAAGTGAATCGGCCAAGTCCGCGGAGCAGGCGGTGAATGTCGGGCCAGGTGCAATCAGTGTCAACCTGATGGTCACGAAATAGCGCGCCGG
>Ga0181516_10000123_pt1 | contig 80666 bp, 65 predicted proteins | sample PEATcosm2014_Bin_25_FD_121104 | JGI IMG/M metagenome (GOLD analysis project Ga0181516, IMG submission 121104) | Peatland microbial communities from MTU Mesocosm Facility, Houghton, MI, USA - PEATcosm2014_Bin01_10_metaG | ecosystem: Environmental > Terrestrial > Soil > Wetlands > Peat | place...
CGCGCCTGAATGGCAAACTTGACGCGATCTAGATGGGTAATCTTCACTTCCATAATGGTTGTCGTCGCCCATTAGAAGAAATACACGACGGTGCCGATTCGTTACAGAACAGCGAGAACTTTTCTGAGCCTGCACAACGTAATTGCGAATCGTCTCGTTTTTGATGAACAGCCATGCCTCATCGAGCAGAAACAGCTTGAATGTCGCGAGTTTTGCAGCGTCCGCGATTTCATTGCTGGCGCGATGCAGAACGTAGAAGAGCAACGGCTCCAGTACATCCGGCGCATCGCCCCAGCCTGCGAAGTTGAAAGTCTGAAAGCGGCTGAAAGAGAGCGTGTCCTCGGCGTTGTCAAACAAGAAGGCATGCTGCCCGCCGCGGGTCCAGCGATGCAGGCGCTCCTTCAATTCGCCGATGATGTCCGCGAAGTTGGAAAGTGTCCGCTGTGCTGGCTCCAAAACATAGACGCGCTCGATCGCATCCCAGAGCTTGCGTTCCTCCTTGAAGTCGATCCGGTAACGTTGAGCGATTTCGTGACCTGAGCCTTCAATGAGCACGCGGAAGAAACTGAAGAGGAATTGCAGATTCTCTTTGGTTGGGGCAAGCGAGAATGGATTGATGGTGAAATCGCGAGCCTCCTGCCCAACGTTCAGATAGCTGCCGCCGAAGATCGACGTGAGCGACTGAAAACTTCCGCCGATGTCGAAAATGAAAGTCAGCGGCGCGTACTTCTGCGCGTTTTGCAGAATGAAGTTGCAAAAGTAGCTTTTCCCGCTTCCAGTCATTCCAAGGATGAGCGTGTGTGCGACCTCACCGTTATGCAAGTTGAGAAAGTACGGTGTGCTGTTGTCGGTTTCGAGTACGGCCAGATACTCAGATCCGAGATGCGGATTCGCCTTCTCGCCGGGAAGGATGGTAAACAGGAACGAGAGATCGGCGTAATTGGAATTGAGCATATACAGCTTGCGCAGATTCATGGCATAGTTGCCGGGAACTGTGGCGAAGTAGGCGTTGAGCTGGTTGTACGTTTCTACGAAGAGATTGCCGTCAGCGTTGGTAAAGACGCCGGTGAACTCTCCGGCAAGATGCTCAAGCTCGGACTTCGAGCGCCCATAGAGAACGATGGTCAGGGAGAAGTCTCCAAGCTGCTGCCCGTCGCCCAGTGCTCGCAGGCAATCGCCCAGGTTCTCGATGTCCGCCTGCTTCGATTCATCGACCAGTACATCGCGCGGATTCGTCTGCGAATCATCGGCACCTCCAGCGGCCCTGGTCGGGCCGCGATATGCCGAAACGTAAGCCAGATTCACCCGCCGCGTCCAATAACTTTTTGGAAGTAGCCCATAACTTTTTGGATTTGAATGGCTCGCACAAATTTACAGAATGGCCATCGTAAAGGCAGACAAGGAATCATTGTCCCTTTGGATATGGTCTATTTCGAACTTGCATCTGCAAGAAATATATGGTATTTTTTCTTGCAGATAGTGGCGACTTTATATGAGCCAAACGATTGAAAATACGATCACATATCGAATCCGAGGAACGGGTGGATGGTGGGCGTTCTAGCCGCGCGACTTTCTCGACCTCGGCGGTCGCCCCACTATCGATTCAACACTTCACCGGCTGGAAAAGCGGGGTGAGATTCGCCGGGTCATTCGCGGTGTCTATGACTACCCGCGTTTCAGCAAGCTCCTCGATCAGCAACTTAGCCCTGATATTGATCAGGTTGCGCGGGCCTTGGCGCGGAAGTTTCGTTGGCGCATCCAACCCAGCGGTGCAACGGCGCTGAATTTCCTTGGGCTTTCGACACAAGTGCCAGCGCGCGCCGTCTATCTATCGGATGGGCCGGACAGGGCTTACCAAGTCGGCAATACGGCGCTGGTCTTCGAGCACACTGCCTTGAAAGAATCCGGGGTCAAGCTGAAGGAAAGCGGGCTGATCGTTCAGGCGCTCAAGTCGCTCGGCCAAGAGCGAATTACCCCGGAGGTCATCTCAAAGATCCGGGCATGGCTACCGGAATCTTTGCGGGCCAAGGTCCTGGCTGACACGAAGACGGTGACGGGCTGGGTTTACGGTGCCATTGAGCAAATTACCGAAGAGGGTCAACATGGATAAGATCGCCGCCGGATCGGCAACAGACAGGCGGGATTTGTTCGGCGAGTCGGCAAGCCGGCTCGGCATGAATCCCGCCATTGTCGAAAAGGATTTCTGGGTCTGTTGGATTCTCAAACACCTATTTGCGGAACCGGCGCTCAAGGGCCAGATGGTCTTCAAGGGGGGAACCAGCCTCTCCAAGGTCTTCGGATTGATCGACCGTTTTTCCGAAGATATCGATCTGATCCTCGATTGGCGCCTTCTTGGGTACGGCCATGCGAAAGGCAACAACCCTTACCAGACCATCGAGTCGAAGACGAAGCGGAGCCGCTACAACCAGGAGATGAATACCAAAGCCGCGGAGTACATTCGCGGCACACTGCTTGGGAAATTCAATCAGCTTTTTGCGCTTATCCCCGGAATTGCAGCGAGTATTGACGAAACCGATCCGCACACGGTGAACGTGCGATACCCTGCGGCATTCACTGCCTCGTACATCCGCCCCGAAGTTCGGCTTGAGATTGGACCGCTTGCATCCTGGGTTCCATCGCACGCCCGGACGATTCAACCGTATGCGGCCACATCCTTTCCGAAGGCGTTTGCCGAATCTGATTGTGCGGTTATTGCCATCGACGCCGAGCGTACCTTCTGGGAGAAGGCCACCATTCTTCATCAGGAGGCCCATCGGCCGGGAACCATTCCTGCCCGGTACTCGCGCCACTATTACGACCTGTACAAGTTGGCGGAAAGCCTGGTCAAGGCGGCGGCTCTTGCTGATCGCGCCTTGCTTGACTCTGTAGTCGAATTCAAAGAGCGGTTCTACTATTCCTCATGGGCGCACTACGACTTGGCGCGGCCAGGTTCATTCCAACTGAGTCCCCCCGAGGGCCAACAACCGGCGCTGGAGCGGGACTACCGCGCCATGCGCGATATGTTCTACCGGGAGCCCCCTGAATTTGATGATGTGCTGCGGTCTTTAAATGTGTTGGAGAACGAAATCAACTCCCTCTCGTAGTCTCGGATAAACTGCAACCCTCTGAATCCGCGTTGAAAAATGGGTGCGCAAAAGCGATTACCGGGGACTTTGGGATATTAGCTCCGAGTCCAAGAGCCATTGGGTTGATTTTGCCAATCGAAGCTCTAGGCCCTCCTAACGAGTCAAGTCATTCTAGCCACTCCTCGTTCTTAATTTCCCAACCAGTGAAGCGTGGTCTACAATTGCTCCACAAATGGATCAGACTCAAAACAGCAATCATCCGAACCTGCAGACGGCAATTCGCACCCTGCTCCTTTCGGGTTTCAGAATCGAGAACAACGAACGCCAGCCGACGCATACGGAAGTCTACTGCTCGGCTCCGATGCTGGGCACGAACGTCCCGCTCCTCGTTGTGCTGACCGAAGAGGACGAACTCCCATCGAACATCCGCCCGCAAGTTCAAAGTGCCGCTTCTCGAAGCAATCGCACGTTGATTACCGTCGCCAACGCACCTGGTCCCGACCAACTCGGTTGGGCCGACTTTATGGAGAGCTTCGGCGGGGCAGTTCCCTCATAGCGTGCTTTAGACGACTCGTATCTTACTCAGCTTGAGATCGCCGCAAGCAATACGAGGCCAAACGGTTTTGACGGCGAGGCCTGGCGCCTATTTGAAACCCTAGTAGCGGATGGGCTGGAGTTCTGCTTTGGTAGAAAAGTTAGACGGCTTGGCGCAGCAAAGCGTGGTCAAAAAGTCTCAGATATGATTGCTCTGGCCCCGGATGGCAGCGTTTTGGTCCTAGACGCCAAAGCGACCGCTACCTCCTTTAATGCGGCAATCTCGGAGCTTCGAGCCCTCGCGGAGTATACCCAAAACCAACGAATACGTCAGAAGGGCTTTGCGGAGGTCTTTGCCGCCGTTGTTGTGTCCAAGGGATTTAATCAGGACGCGACCGCTCTAAGCGAAGTTTCCCGAGAGTTCATCTCCCAAGCAGGTGTTCCTGTCGCTTTTCTGGAAGTTGCCACCATGGTCCACCTCGTCAAGTGCTTTCGGGTGCAGCCTAACCTCAGAAGTGGACTCAAGTGGCGCCTGCTTCTTGCAGGCGGCCTTCTGACAACGGCGATGTTCGACTCGGAAGTCAGGGCGTTGAAGGGAGAACGGTACTGATGGGTACGTAAAAAACTTCGCATCCCCTGATACACCACCGTGGAAGTTTGCTTTAGCGGTCTTAGGACGGCTGGACGTTCCACCAGAGAGACAGAATCGCGAGATTTGGCGCTCGGTCGAGGCCGAGCGCGGTCCAAACGCAATCAATGAATTCTCCCACCCTGTCCTTGCCACTGCCTGCCGTTTAGCTTCAAAATCATTTGACGTTCAATTCTCGCTCAACTCTTATGATGAACATCTTGCTGAACATCGCAAGAGCGGACCCCCATCTTCCGTTTTCTTGGCTCCCGGTTCGCCGTGCGCGAACTGGTAGCCTCCAACGACGATGGCGATCAGGCTGGCGACCTTGGCAACCGTGCCGGTGAACAGCGTTTGCATTGCGGTGAAGCCGGTATCGAACGGCGACTGCGCCAGCGCGAGCGCCGGAAAGAGGATGAGCAGAGTGAAGAGGGTTAGGCTGGGGCGCAACCGCCGCAATCTGCTGGTGAGGGCAGTTTGCGGCCGGTTGCAGGATATGAGCGTGGCAATCATCGGCACCTCCAGCGGCCCTGGTCGGGCCGCGATATGCCGAAAAGTAAGCCAGATTCGCTCGCCGCGTCCAATAACTTTTTGGAAGTTGCCCATAACTTTTTGGATTTTGAATGGCACGCACAAATTTTCAGAATGGCCATCGTAAAGCCAGACAAGGAATCATTGTCCTTTGGGATATGGTCTATTTCCCGCTTGCATTTGCAAGAAATATATTGTATTTTTTCTTTCAGCTTGAGAAGGATAAATATGAGTCAAACGATTGAAAATAATATCGCATATAGAATCCGTGGAACGGGTAGTGGGTGGGCGTTTTCACCGCGCGACTTCCTGGACCTCGGAGGTCGCCCCACTGTCGATTCCGCGCTTCACCGATTGGAAAAACGGGGCGAGATTCGTCGGGTCATTCGCGGCGTCTACGACTATCCGCGTTTCAGCAAGCTCCTCGATCAGCACCTCAGCCCTGATATTGACCAGGTTGCTCGCGCCCTAGCGCGGAAGTTCCGCTGGCGTATCCAACCCAGCGGTTCAACGGCGTTGAACTTCCTCGGGCTTTCAACACAAGTGCCTGCGCGCGCCGTCTATTTGTCAGATGGGCCGGAAAGGATCTATCAAGTTGGCAACACCGCACTGGTCTTCGAGCATACTGCTTTGAAGGAATCCGGGGTAAAGCTGAAGGAAAGTGGCCTGATCGTTCAGGCGCTCAGGTCGCTTGGCCAGGAGCGGATTACTCCAGAGATCATCTCGAAGATTCGAGCATGGTTGCCGGAACCACTGCGCGCCAAAGTACTGGCCGACACTAAGACGGCGACAGGCTGGGTTTACAACGCAATTCAGCAAATTGCCGAAGAGGGGCAACATGGATAGGATCGCCACCGGATCGGCAACAGACAGGCGGGATTTGTTCAGCGAATCGGCAAGCCGGCTCGGTATGAATCCCGCCATTGTCGAAAAGGATTTCTGGGTCTGCTGGATTCTCAAACACCTGTTTGGGGAACCGGCGCTCAGGGACCAGATGGTCTTCAAGGGCGGAACCAGTCTCTCCAAGGTCTTCGGATTGATTGACCGTTTTTCCGAGGACATCGACCTGATACTCGATTGGCGCCTGCTTGGGTACGGCCATGAGGAAGGCAATGATCCTTTTCAGACCATCGAGTCGAAGACGAAGCGGAGCCGTTACAACCAAGAGATGAATGCCAAGGCCGCGGAGTACATTCGCGGCACACTGCTTGGGCAACTCAATCTGCTCTTTGCGCTAGTCCCCGGCATTGCCGCCAGCATCGACGAAGCCGATCCGCACACGGTGAATGTGCGATACCCAGCGGCGTTCACGGCTTCATACATCCGTCCCGAGGTTCGGCTAGAGATTGGACCGCTTGCGTCCTGGGTTCCATCCCACGCACGAACGATCCAACCGTATGCGGCCACATTCTTTCCGAAGGTGTTTGCCGAATCGGATTGCGCGGTTATCGCCATCGACGCCGAGCGAACCTTCTGGGAAAAGGCCACCATTCTTCATCAGGAGGCCCACCGGCCTGGAACGATTCCTGCCCGGTACTCGCGCCACTACTACGACCTGTACAAGCTGGCGGAAAGCCCGGTCAAAGCGGCGGCTCTTGCTGATCGCGCCCTGCTCAACTCTGTGGTCGAGTTCAAAGAGCGGTTCTACTACTCCTCATGGGCGCATTATGACTTGGCTCGGCCCGGCTCATTCCGGCTGAGTCCTCCTGAGAGTCAACGACCGGCACTGGAGCGGGACTACCGCGCCATGCGCGATATGTTCTACCGGGAGCCACCCGAATTTGATGAAGTGCTGCGGTCTTTGAATGTGCTGGAGAACGATATCAACTCCCTCGCGTAGGCCCTATTGGGCCAGATGTCTGGAATCGTTGGAAAAAATGGGTGCGCGAAGCCGACTTACGAGGGGTGACCGCCAAGGCGAGTACTTTAGCGATTTGGAACCGAATGGGCTCGGGCGACGGCGGAATTAGCTCGTCAATTCGAAGACAGTGATGAAGGGCCGGGCTTGGGGTTATTTTGGCGTCTGACATAAGACGAAATCCAAACCCCGTCTGATCCACGCACGCAGATCGCTATCCTTTTTGTAACCCAACGGCGCGACGTAGACGAATCCCTTCATGGGCCGACCAGTAAAATCCATCGGGCGCGCGTGAGGTTGAGCCAGAGCGTCTTCAAGGCCCTCCGGCCCTGTCCGCACAACCAGATTGCTTCCTGTTGCGCCACAGCACATATGGCCGTTGACCATGAATGCGAGTCCACCGAACATCTTCTTCTCTGTCACGCAATCGTTTCCGTTCAGGAGACAGCGGATTCGATCTGCCAACTGCTCATCGTATGGCATTTGGACCTTACACTCCTGACCTAAACGAAAGGATTCTCGTCGGCGCTGCGCCCATAGATCACCGGCACCGGCACGTCGAGCAGGCGAAGATACACCGACAACTGGCCGCGATGATGATACCAGTGGTTCAGCATCAGTGAGCGAAGCATCCCCACACGCGGCTTTGCGAACAACTCGTTCCCGCGCATCGTGAGCCGCCACTTCTCCAATGCCGATTCGTCGCTCATGCCCCCAAGAGTTGCTTCGGCGGTTCTCAGGCTCTGCTCCAGAGCCGCATGAATCTCAGCCAGATCATGCGGGGCCGGAGGCTGGAAATTGGCCTGCGAAGCATCAAACTCACTGAGCTGCGCCAACGTTGCCAAATTGCCCGGGATGCTTGCCACGTGAAGCGTCAATTCGCCGAGCGTCATTGACTTCGGGTGCGGCCTCCATGAAAGTTTCTCGCCTGGCACACGTTCGAGTAGCCGCTTGGTCGTGAGCGCTTCCTCGCGCAGTTCCTCGATCATCGGTGTTGCAAGAGTTGCCATCTGTTTTCTCCTTCCGCTCCGTGCTAAACGAGTTTTGCGCCCTTGGGCGGAATCGGATCTGCCACCGTCTGGAAGAACCAGATCTGGTATCCAAAGGGGTCCATCACGGTGAAGGTGCGGTCCCCCCACCACTGGTCGGTCAGCGGCGTCGTCACCTCGATGCCTTTGCCTGCCAGCTCGTCGTGGTAACTGTTTACGTCCGATACTTCGAGATAGATTTCGACGGGCTGCTTGGTCGTTGTCGCTTCCGTTCCAGCCCCCGGCGTTTGCGCTCGCATCAACATGATCTTGGCGCCCCCCAAAGTAACGGTGCAAAAATCGAGCTGTCCGTCTTTGCCGAGCATCCCCATCAGATGGCTGAATCCGAGCTTCTCAACATAGAAGTTACGCGCCTGGTCTACCGAGTCAACGGAGATCATTGGCATCAACTGCGAATTCTGTTTCATCAACCTCTCCTTAACTACATCAGCAGCCTAAACGAACCATTTGTTGTATTTCAACTACTTTATGGAGTAGAAAAATTATCATGCGATTACAGGATTTGGACCTCTTGGAAGAGATCGGATTGACCGCCTATGAGAGGAAAGCACTGGCTGCGCTCATGGTTCATGGAGTTGCCGACGCGGAGACACTCTGTCAGGCCGGCGAAGTGCCATCGTCGAAGATCTACTTGGCTATGGAGAAACTGGCACAGTTGGGCCTTGCTGTGATTCAGCCAACGCGCCCCAGGTTCTACTCGGCCCTCTCGGGGGATGAGGTTACCGATCGCTTGATTGCCATTGCCCGTCAGAAAGCCGCGCGTTTTGCCCAACGGGCTGAAAAGCTGCGTAAAACCCTCAGCGAGCACCAGGAACGAATCCGCGGCAGAAAGGCATTTGTCGATCTTGCGCTTGGAATGGAAAGCCACGTGAAGCGGCACATGACGCACCTGACCACCGCGAAGAGGCGGATCTGGTCTTACCTTGAGCAAGGAGACCTGACCGCAATCGACAAGTTGACTGGGAGCGGCTTTCCGATCCTTCGCCGGATCGCACGAAACTGCGCTGAAAATCAAATCGATCATCGCGTGGTCTTTGGTTTCACCAGCCACACCGCGGCCCAGCTCATCGCCTTCATGCGGACTCACAAGCAGCATTTGGAGCAGACCACCGGCATCCGCTATTCGGGCGAACTTGGACGCCCTTTCCACGTAGTCGACGACGATCTCGTCATCCTGGCCCTCGATCACCCCTTCATCCCGGAGGGTCGTTTCGCATCGCTCTTGGTGCGAGATGCCGAACTCGCAGCGAAGTTAGCGGAAGGATTTCAAAGCCTATGGTCGAAAGCAATGAAAAGTCTGCGCGAAATCGATTTCGACCCGAGAACTCGATAGGAGCTACCAGAGTATTTTTCAACTGCAGATAACTGCCCGATGCACGTTCCAAGCGAAATTTGCCCGTCGAAGTCGGAATAGGTATCGGCAAGCGCCGCAGTATCAGGCTGGATACAAGTTGGGCCGGACGAGTGCCGAGTGGGCTGTCAACGCTTCGGTCTGCCAAACACCGGAAAGCAATCATGATGCCGACCGAACTAGAAGATTCACGTGCTGACGATGCCGTTTGAGTTGGCTGGTGACAAAAACACTGCGACCCTGCGGCAATAGCTAGGCGAATTAGTTTCCCGGTATATGCCCGGGACCCCTGTGGAAAACTCGTTGTAAGGCGGGGTCGATTTTGTAAGGTTTTATGGCCTGACAACAGGGAATTGCATGGAATATGGTGAATATATGGACTTTGGTGAAATCATTCAAGCTATTGATTATGCTGTGTTTATTTAGATTAAAAATAACTTTCGTTGTAATATGGCGGAGAGGGAGGGATTCGAACCCCCGATAGCCTTGCGACTATGTCTGATTTCGAGTCAGGTGCATTCAACCGGGCTCTGCCACCTCTCCGCTTTGTTTACAACAACTTACGAAACGCCTCTCAAGACTTCAATTTGCTATTTGCAGTTTTGATGGCACTGGTACCTCGGATATCCGCTCCAACGCCGTCTGCTTGTGATTCACGCTGAGATGCGCGTACCGCCTGGTCAACTGCGCCATCCGATGGTGCAGGAGTCACCTGACCGGGAGCAAATCCACTCCGGCTATCACCAGTCTACCGGCGAAGGTATGCCGATTGCAATGGCAGGTAAAGTCCTTCAGTGCCGCCCGCTCGGCGGCGGCCAGAAATCACCCGCGAGGAGATTTCGCATTGGAAGACGAAATCCCCTCCGGAAGCGGAACGCAATGGTTCGGAAGCCGCCCACTTGCATACTAGGTTTGCAGTGAGCGAGCGAAATTAAGCGACTACTCTGGCCACGAAGCGCACTTCTCAGGTCTCGGACTGCATACGGAGCAAGCCCAAAGACCTGCTCAGTATGTGTGGTTGCAGTTCATTACTTGCAGGTTGTTCCGTTGACGGCGAAGGATGTGGGGACAGCGTTGGTTGTGCCGTTCCAGGTACCGTTGAATCCCACGCCGGTGTAGGTAGCGCCGGCCGCGATGGCGCCGTTGTAACTCAGGTTCTTCACGGTCACATTCGCGCCGCTTTGGGTTTCCGCGCCGTTCCACAGAGACGCCACAGTCTGCCCGTTGGCAAAAGTCCAGGTAAGCGTCCAACTGGTCAGGGCTGTGGATCCTGTGTTTTGAATGGAAACTGCCGCTCCGAATGCGCTGTTGTTTTGCGGAGAGATTGTGTAGACAATGTGGCATCCGGCCGCGGTTACCGGGTTCACAGTAAGTGCGATGGTGGTGGTTGCGGTCACGCTGCCGGAGGTTCCGGTGATGGTAACCGTAGCCGGGCCGGTGGTGGCCGTGCTGCTGGCCGTCAGCGTGAGTACGCTGCTGCCAGTGGTGGGGTTGGTTGCGAATGCGGCAGTTACACCGCTGGGCAGGCCGGTTGCGGCAAGAGTTACACTGCCGGTGAATCCGCCCACGTCAGTTGCCGTGATGGTGTCCGTCGCGGTGCTTCCCTGAGTAACTGACAAGGTGGACGCCGACGGCGCCAGCGTAAAGCCGGATGTCGCGCTGACGGTGAGTGCGATGGTGGTGGTTGCTGTCACGCCGCCTGAGGTTCCGGTGATGGTGACCGTAGCCGGGCCGGTGGTGGCCGTGCTGCTGGCCGTCAGCGTGAGCACGCTGCTGGCAGTTGTTGGGTTGGTGGCGAATGCGGCAGTTACACCGCTGGGCAGTCCGGTTGCGGCAAGCGTTACACTGCCGGTGAATCCGCCCACATCGGTCGCCGTGATGGTGTCAGTGCCGCTGCTGCCGCGGACTACCGTCAGAGCGGCGGCCGAAGGCTTGAGGGTAAAGCCCGAAGCGGGGTTCACCGTAAGCGCGATGGTGGTGGTTGCAGTCGCGCTGCCGGAGGTTCCGGTGATGGTGACCGTAGCCGGGCCGGTGGTGGCCGTGCTGCTGGCCGTCAGCGTGAGCACACTGCTGCCAGTGGTTGGGTTGGTGGCGAAGGCGGCAGTTACACCGCTGGGCAGGCCGGTTGCGGCAAGAGTTACACTGCCGGTGAATCCGCCCACGTCGGTAACTGTGATGGTGTCAGTGCCGCTGCTACCCTGAGTAACAGCCAGTGCGGCCGCCGAGGGCTTGAGGGTGAAGCTGCCACCCGATGACGAGACAGGCGGGGTACCCGTTCCCAAGATGATACCGCGACCGTTCGTTCCGAGGTAGACGGTTCCAAATATCTGCGGGTCCCCGGTCAGGGTTGCGCCTGTAAGCCCGTACTCATGTGCAGCGTCGTTGATCTGCGTCCAAGTGACGCCTTCGTTGGTCGAGGCGAAGATGCCGCGTACGCCTCCGATTTCAGCGTTAGTGAAGAGCGTGACATAGGAGGCTCCAGGCCCTGCCATGCCGAAGCCAATGAGGTCCGCCTGAGTCACGTTCGTCAGTTGGGTAAAGCTTGCGCCGCTATTCGTGGAATGCCACAGACCGTAGACGCCGTTTGCAACGCTCCCGCCGGCAAGCCAAATATCGCCAGTGATTCCAGGGACGGCGTGCATGTTGACGGGGTCACCCGACACAGGCAGTCCTGTTGCGGCTGTAGCTGTGAATGTAACTCCCCCATCGACACTCACGTAGAACTTACCGGCGGCATAATCGTAAAACTTCAGCGGGTTTACACGGTCTGAGGCGACAATGCCTCCAGCGGGAAGGCCCGTTGAGGCTGTCCAGGCGCTGCCGTTACTGGTGGAGTAGAAGGCTCCCATGCCGGTAGGGTTCCACACAACCCGGCTGGCGTCGGCCGCCGCTGCGACGGTTCCGCCACCACCGGTAGAGTAGCCGGGCGGATCGACAGTTCCTGCAAACCATGCGGTCTCGCTTGTGCCACCGGAGTAAGTGAATGCGGAGCTTGTGATTACCGGGCTCGCCGTGGGGCTGCCATTGCCTACCAAGACCATAAAGGCCGGCGATAACTGGGCAAAGTCAATGCTGGTTCGAGTCCCAAAAAACGGGATCGCCCATGGAAAAGTGGGCGCCGTAGTCATGCTCGTGTGAATAAATCCGCTGATGTCTCCGAGGGCGCTGTAGAGATGAGCGCCACCGCCAGCGGGTGGACTGACCAAGTCGAGTACAGCAGTTTCTTCAATCCCTTGAGACGCGATAGAGAGGGCAATCTGATTGCCCGCGTCCCACGCGGTGAGGTTATCTGTGCCCCACATTGTCATGCCAGTTCCATACAGCATGTGATTGGAGTTAAACGGATCGATAGCCAGGCCGGAGACCATCCAGCCACGCTCAGGCGCTTCTATGGGCGCCACAGGGTTGGTATCGCCCTCATTTACCCAGGGCGCGGCTGAGTCATTCAAGGTGTACATAAAGCTACGACTTGGATAACTCGTCCAGTTCCAGATCTGGGACCACGTTGCGCCTGAATTGGTGCTTCGCCAGATGATGGTATCTGGCCACCAGGAGTTTAGGGCCGAGACCATGATCGTGGTCGGAACCTGAGGATCGACTGCCAGCCCGCAGTAGCCGAAATAGTCGGCGCCACTGGCAGTGGTTGGAACAACCGGTGCAACCTGAGTCCACACACCGGTTGCCGTGTTGTACTTCTGAACGTCTCCCATGGTGCCGTCGTAGGGTCCAGCTCCGTTACTATAGGTGATGTAGAGCATCCCAGTAGTAGGCGCCAGCACTGCGCGATCGGGGAAGAAGCCAGGGCCAGGCGCGTCGGAGGCGACGGCCCAGGTTGCGCCGTTGGTGCAAGCCACAGTTCCGGTCGTCTGGGTACCGGTCAGTGTACAAGTTGGTTGACCAGCAAGCGCAGCCCAGGTTGTCCCACCGTTTTTGCTGACATAGATATTCGGGCCGTCGGGGTTCGCCACGCCCACATAGATTGTCTGCGTTGCTTTTCCGGCCGAACCGGTGCGCGGGTCGAAGACGACCCACGCGGGCCCAATGATGTCCCCTGAATAGATGTTGCCCGGCTCAACAGCGTAGGTTCCGGGATTCGGAAAGCTTGTCACCTTGCTCCAGGTAGCTCCTGAATTGGTGCTCTCCCAAAGGCCGTTACCGCTTCTGGCTCCAAAGAACAGAATGCTGTTGAGGTTGGGATCGATCGCCAGACGCTCGCCCATGTTGCGGGCGGGCATATTGCCTCCAACCTTGAACGGCATAGGCACCTGCGTAAAGGTGCTCCCCTGATTGTTCGAAATCAGGAGCGTTCCATTCTGGGTTGTAAATGAGTTGGTATAGAGACCCGCCATTATATAGAGATTGTTTGGGTTTACGGGATCAGTGGCGAGACTCTCCACGCCCAGCATGTTCCAGTTAGCCCATGTGACCCAGTCCATCAGTGGGTCCCAGACGCTCGTGGTTGGATTCCACTTGTAGGCGCCGCCGATGTCAGTGCGGGCGTAAATGAGATTTTGTTGTGAAGGGTTGAAGATGATGTTTGGGATGTAACCACCTCCACCACCTGTATTGACATTGGTCCACGTATATCCAGCCGCGTTAGCCTGTCCAAATGCGACGTTGCGAAATAGGGTGGCAGCAAACGCACATAAGACGATCATGTGCACGAAGACTGTTCTTAAAACGAGTCGTCTGAAGGTAGGGGACATTTCATTTCCTCGCTTTCGCACGGTTATCTCATGCTGATGCCGAGGGAACAACCGGCAATCGTAAGCCTCTCTGCATGCGATGGGATCTGGTTCATTGCAACGAGCGAAGCAGGTCAACCGACCCGCTTCGCCCGACATTCGAGTGTTCTTGGAATGCTGCTGGCGCAGCGCGTTACTTGCAGGTTGTTCCGTTTACGGCGAAGGATGTGGGTACGGCGTTGGTTGTGCCGTTCCAGGTGCCGTTGAATCCCATGCCGGTGTAGGTAGCGCCAGCGTACGGATTTGCGATGTGAGTTGCCTGGGCGGAAGCGTTAGCCGCAAACATCGCAAATAACGGGACCGCGAGTACAGTGAAGTATTCGCTCAGTCGGCGAGCATGTGCCCGCACACAGGGGGGATTGAGCTGCTGAGACATGGTTTCTCCTTACATCACCTAGCCCGCTCGTATCGCAAGATGCCGGTGAGCTATTCGAAACATGATGCCGGTATCAATGTCGTACCTGTCGGGCCTGAACAATGACCGACTGACCCGTTGTCTGAGCTTGTTTGCGTTGGCAAATGTTGCAAGATTGCAAGGAGGGAACGAAAAATCCGGCTCCGCGAGAGGTGGGAATGAACGCGGGCATCCAGGAATCACGTGATGGATTCGCGCGGAATGCGATCTTAGAGGAAAGACACTGCTGGCATCGAATCGAGGAGACAGTGGTCAGAACCGGCGCCACGGACGCCGGGAAAAACAGGACGCGCTTCGTTGCGAGACATCACGCCAACTCTGCACACGCGCGACCGCAATGTGAAGCTAAAACGTTTGAGCAGAAAGAAGTCAAGTTACACAAGTGCGCACTAACGTAACTACAGTCACATATGTACAGGTTTACGCAGCTATTGCAAAGTGTTGAGCCTTTTCTATTGGAAACCGTGCTGTCCTGTTGTAAGTGCAATGCATTCATCAATGTACAGACCTTCATGAAACTTGACACCAAATGCAAGCATAGTGAAATGAATAAGTTACCAATATGCTAAAGGAGAGACATAGCGCGTCGAATCGCCGTCCCGTAAGCAGTTGGCCGTGACGTGCTGAAAGATCGCTTTTTCGTAATCAGACGCTCGGTGCGCAGGTCATTTGAAACGATCAGACCCCGGGCAAAGCGCGGCGGCAGTTGCCAACCCATCGTTCAGCGGGCCGTCCTGCCCATGATTTCGATCGACTCTGCATAGCCTTTCATTCACCGTGAAGATGCCTTACGTCTAGGGATTCTGAGTAATCCAGTCGGGGGCGGGAATGTGAAGGCGCTTCTGCAACACAATCTCCGCTGTCTCCAGTGCTCCTTCTGCCCAGGTCTGGTTTGTGGAATAAGCTTCGCCGCAGATATAACACGGAAAATTTTCGACGGGCTGAGTCATGTCATCGACCAAGATCCAGGACTTGTAGCCGCGGTTCCAGAGATGGACGGCGCCGCCATAAGGGTCGTCGCACCAGTCCGCGAAGGCGGCTTCGGTTGGATCCGGGGCGTATTGGGCGTTATGCATGGTCATGAGCTGACGATGAGTCTCGTCCACGAGCAATTTGGGTGCTGCATGACTGACCCAGTTCTTCCTGAGACGATCGGCAAAGGGATCACCGCTGGGAGCGGAGGCCGGGGCGGTTTGTTCAGGGGTGGTCTTTCGATTGAAGAGAACGGGGCTGTCAGGGTGCTCGCGGAGATTGTGGGCTTGTTTTTCGGCCGTAATGCGGAGTCCGCCCCAGAAGTCCACGTTGGATGAGTCGTCGTAAACCATAATTACGGAGTTCGTGCTATCGGGCTTGGGTGAGGGATTGACATTGTTGCCCCAGTAGTAGCACTGACGGACCGGAAGCTCCGTGAAAGAGCGTCCCTGGGTGACGCCCATGGCCTCCCACCAGGGATAGTTGTAGCCGACAAAAATCTTGTAGAGCGGAATGGGCATGACGGAGCCGAGAAGGCTCTGGAATTGAGGAGCCCTGGCTGGGTCGAGAACGGGACCTCTTGGGGAGAGCAAGCGGAGCGAGCGCTGGGGCATGGCGAGGACTATGGCGCGGGCTTTGACGGGAGCGCGGCCGTCCTTGAAGTGGAGCTCGACGCCCTGGCTGCCGTCGGCAAGCGTGGTCTGGTCGAAGAACGTGAGCCAGGTGTTGAGGTGCACCTCGCCGCCCGCGGTCTTGAACTGCTCCTCAAGTATCCAAGGTACCGCTTCGTAGCTGCCATTGAGGAGATAGTACTTTACGTCCGGGGTGAAGTCGAAGTAACAGCTTGTAAGGTCGACTGCGTTCGCGTTGTTGCCGAGGCAATCGTAACCAACAAGGGTCTTTGAGAGCTGGTAAGCCTCGAAACTCATGGCGCGGGCGAGAAGATTCCAGAAGCCGTGCTGGTAAAGCGGGATACCGTCGACCTGCGCGCTTTGAAGAAAAGACTGGAGGGCGTCGCCACTGAGTGAACCTACCTGCGGGAAGATGCGTGTAATGGCCCAGCCCATAAGGCCGCTTGGGTCGTTCTTCTGGCTGACCCACTGGGCCTCGGCCCACTGGAGATCGTAGGGTAGAGCTTCCGGGTCGGTCACCTGGGAGAAGCGCAGGAACTGGCCGCGGAGATGAGCGATATTCTCAGGGCGGTAGACCACCTGCTCGGTGCGTTCAAGCTTGAGCTTGTTTTCGATGAGCGAACGAACGAGAGTCTGGGAGGAGACGTAGCGCATACCGCCTAACTCGCAGATGGTATCGGGCATGCCTGGCGGAATGGCCGAAAGGAGGCGGCCGCCGATGCGGTCAGATCCTTCGAACACCGCGATCTTGAGCTTGCCGTCCGGGCCCGCCCACTTCGCAGGATCGCCGGCCAGGGGTGAGGTGGCGAGACGCCAGCCGGTGTAGATGCCGCCGATGCCGCCGCCGACGATCGCCACGTCGTATTCAGTCAGATTGCCCATGTATGTCTCCTGTTGAACTGATGGAACGAAGTTCCAGGTCGGGGGTTGGGTTGTCCAGTCGTCCCAGAACGAGAGCCGTCATGTCGTCGCTTTGACGAGGTTCGCTCGAAAATTCCGCGAGCTCGGCCCAAAGGCTTTCAAGGACGGTATTGGCGGAGTCGAAAGGCAGGTTGCTGAAGGATGAAAAGAGACGCTCTTCGCCGAATTCCTCATCGCCCCGATTGACCTCGGTGAGCCCGTCAGTAAAGGCGAGCAGGCGGGCTCCGGGTGGGAAGTCGACCTGTTCGGTCGTGTACCTGAGCCCGGGCAGGATGCCGAGCGGCGGGGCGGAGGCGGTGAAGAGGCGGCGTGCGCCGCCGGCATATATGAGAAGGATAGGGTTGTGGCCGGCATTGACGACCTCGAGGGTGTTGGTGCTCAGATCCAGCCGGAGGATAGCCGCGGTGACGTACCGGTGGCCGACTTCGTCCCCATCGGACCAATGGAGTTCCCCGATTCGGTTGGCGAGCTCGTGCAAAGGTATGCCGGTGGCGGCAATGGCGCGAAAGGCGGACCGGAAGGAGCTGGCAATCATCGCTGATGCCAAGCCCTTCCCGGCAACATCGGCCACGACCATCACCCACGAACCGGTGGATAGCGGAATGACGTCGGTGTAGTCACCGCCGACCTCGTAGCAGGTGGAGGATCGAACCGCGAGCAGGTAGTTGGCGGAGTCGGGCATCTTCTGCGGGAGAAGGCTTAGCTGGATGGCGCGTGCGGCGTCAAGATCCCTTTGCAGGCGTTCCCATTCCAAGGTGCGCTCGTGGTAGCGGGCATTCTCAAGCGACACCGCTATCTGCGAGGAAAGCAGGCGAAGGAACTCGAGGCGGTCAGGTGTGAAGGCGCCGGAGGTGAGGCTGTTTTCGAGGTAAATGAGGCCTGAGAGCGCGCCCTTTTGGAGGATTGGCGCGCAGAGAACGGAGCGGCAGTGTGTTCGCTGGATCACAGGGTCAGCGGCGAACTCGCGTGCACGGCGGGCATCTGAAAGAACGAGCGGCTCGCGTGTAGAAGCGACGAAGTGAAGAATGCTGCGGGGAAGGATGTCAGTACTCGCCGTGGGCTGATCGATCGGTTGGTCAAGGAGTTCGATGGGGCTGGACCCGGATGCGCGCTGAATTGATTTGAGGGTGAGTGTTCCGCCTTCGACAAGAACCAGCGCTCCCCATTCGGCGCAGGCATTTTCTATGAGGGTTCGCATCATGCGCTCGATGAGGCGGCTCATGACAATCTCGCCGGAGATAGCCTCGGCGGATTTCATGAGAGAGAGCAGGTCGAGAGATTGCGGGCGAAGACTGTCTTCCAAGCGGGGGGAAGGAGATGCGCTCCCCTCAGAGGCGTGAAGGTCGCGGAAGCGTTCGGTGAGATCCATGACCTTCGTGACCGCTCCCCATCTCTGGTAGCGGCTGAGGGCCTCGTGGAGGTAGGCACGGGCCGCGATAGGATCGCCCAATGTGAGTTGGGCGCGGATACCGAGTTCGCAGGCCAATGCGGCGTGGTGGACAAGGTGAAAGGCGTCGGCGGCGGCAACCGCCTTTGCAAGACCGGCGCAAGCCTCGGAGAGGTGACCTTTGACGCGGGCCAATTCAGCTTCGACGATGAGCTGGTAGGCGAGGAAGTTCTGAGGGCAGTCGCGAGCCCATGTGCGAAGCCGTGCCAGGTGCTCCTCGACGATCTTGAGAGAGTCGTCGTCGCTGGCGCCGGCGAGTTCGAGCAGAGTAAGGGCATGGTAGAAGGCGTAGTCTGCCTGGATGAGCAGGCCGGCGATGCCGGCAGCGTAGGACTCAAGCTGAGCTTGCCAGCGAAGGGCTTCGTCAAACTCGCCAAAGAGGTAGGCGAGGCGCAGACGGAAGAGGAGCAAGTAGCCGATCTGATGGGCACTGCGAGTCTCGCGAACGGCTTCAAGCTCGGAGAGCGTCACGTGCGAGTCCGCAAGGCTGGTGCGACCCTGCGTGAGACCCATGAGAGCGAGGGCAAACTGCTTTTCGAGCAGGCAGTGGTAGTCCGCGGAGTAGACGCGGCCTCGAATGATAACGCGGTAACGATCGGCTACGCTAACGACTTCGGAGAGCGGCACGCCGCTCCATGCAGTGAAAACTGTAAGACCAGCCGCGGAGAAACATCCAAAAAGGATATCGCCCTGCTCAAGACCAGCTCGGCAGGCGCTTTCGAATACGCCGATCTGGCTGCTGGCGGGCAGTTTCCAGGCGGTAACCAGCCACGCCGGGATGAAGTTGGCCGGCGCGTGGAGCGCGCCGCCGTGCTTTTCGTCGAGATCGGCAGCCAGTTGGGCCCATTGGTAAGCGGTGGATACATCGCCCGTTGTCTGATGAACGACAACGGAGTAGTTGGCGAAGACGACAGGAACCAGAGCGCTGTAGCCATGCTCGATGGAAAGCCGGACGGCGCGGGTGACCGCGAGCGCGTAGAGGGCTCCGAGGCCGAGCATGACGGTATCGGGGGTGATGCTCACCAGAATGCTGATGATGGCCTCGATGCGGGAGTCCTTCAGTGGGGGGAGGAAGTGAAGGGCCTCCATGCCTCCAGCTTCATCCTGACCGGCGATCAGAGAGTTGATGAGGGCGGTCTCCTCGCCGAGAGCGGCGAAGGTGGATGGCAAATCGCCGGGAAACGGCGCACCAAGATAATCGAGGGCCTGTTCGGTGCTGGCAACTGCCTCCTGGTGGCGGCTGGAAGCGCTGAGGGCAAGGATCATCATGCGGCGCAGCGGCACAATGTGCTCCGCGGTACGCAGACGTTGCAGCAACGCGTTATTCAATCGCTCGAACTCGTCGTGCTGCTGATTGAAAAAGAGACATTCCGACAGTACGAGAGCGGACGAGGCGCAGAACGCATAGTCAGTATCCCAGAGAGGATCGCTGAGATCGGGGCTGGCGGCGTGAGCATAGCCGAGCGCTGGACCGTACGCAGCGGCATTGCGGGCGCGACGAGCGGCTCTGAGGTTCAACTCGCGGGAACGGAGCCGAAGGGTGGAATCGACGATGAGCGGGCTCGCGAGGCCCAGGTGATGGACGACATCGAAGAGATCCTCCTCGATCTGGGCCTCCGGCTGGTTCAGGAGAGCTTGCGCGATGGCAAGATGAATCGTCGGGATACGGCCGGCCGGAATGAGCGACTGGGCAGCCTCACGGACTCGATCATGAACAAAAGCGTAGTCTCCGGCGCGCAGCAAAAGGGCGCCGCTGGCCAGAGCTCCCTCTTGCGCAGAGGCGGTCTCTCGCTGCGTCTGATTGAGCAGTCCGGGAAGAAGATCGCCTCGGATGCGGGAGCCGAAACAGGAGCAGATTTCGAGAAGCTTGCGCCAGGCTTCGGGAAGGCGCCCGATGCGATCGGCGACAAAAGCGACAACATTGTCGGTGACGCGGGTCTGCCGGATCGCCGATTCGTCCCATTGCCAGCCGTCCTGGTAAAAGATCAATTCCTCTTCGGCGAGCTGAAGGAGGATCTGGCGTACAAAGAAGGGGTTGCCGCCGGTCTTTTCGCGGATGATTTGAGAGAGCGGGCGATAGCGCTCGGAGGCGCCTCCCATGGCGTCAGCCAGCATGGACGAGACGTCGCCGACGGAGAGCGGCACAGCGGCGATGGAAGTCCAGGAGAGGCCGCGGCTCTCAAGATCGGCGAGCGTGTGCTCTATGTCTTCAAGATCGGTTGGCTCGTGGTCGCGGAAGCTGAGGATCAGCAATAGGCCGCCACGGTCCGGGACGGTGAAGAGCGACTCGATGAGAGCCAGGCTGCTGCGATCGGCCCATTGAACATCGTCCAATAAGAGAACGAGCGGGTTGTCCGGATCGGCGAGCGCAGAGATGAGCTTGCGGAAGGCCTCGGTGAAGCGGTTGCGGGCTTCTGCGGGGGGAAGGTCGGGGACGACGGGCTGCTCACCCATGATGCGAACGAGTGCGGGGAAGTTGTCGGTCATGACGCGCCCAACCCTTCCAAGCGCGGCATTCAGACGGGCCTTCCACTCGGCGCGGCGCTCCTCCGACTCGCAGTCGAGGTATCTGCATAGTCCCTGTATGGCGCTGTTCAGGCCGAAGTAGGGCTGGTCGCGCTGGAACTTTTCAAACTTGCCCGCGGTGAAAAGAATTCCCCGGCCGCCGGTGGAACCGGCAGACGCGCCGTACCACTCGTAGACGAGTGAAGACTTGCCTGAGCCGGGCGGTCCGGTGACGGTGACGAGTTCAGCGGCACCCCCGCGAGCCCGATCGAGCGCAGCCGTCAGCGTAACGAAATCGGCGGCGCGGCCGTATACACGCTCGGGGAGCTGAAACTGCTCACTGTGGTCAGCCTCACCGAGTGGAAAGAGGCGCGCGAACGGATTGCCGTTAAGGCCGGGCTCGACGGGATCGAGAAGGGCGTGTGCATAATCCCGCTCGGCACGGCGAAGGTCAGCCAGCAGACCCGAGGCGCTGAGGTAGCGGTCGGCGGGGTTCTTGAACAACAAGCGGGTGATGATGGCGGAAACGGAGGGCGGAACGCGCGCGTCGACCTCGGCGGGTGGAACGGGAGTTCGGGCAAGATGGCAATGAACCCACTCGAGCGGATCGCTGGCTGTGAACGGCAATCGGCCAGTGACGAGATCGTAGAAGATAACTCCGAGCGCATAGAGATCGCTTCCGAATCCGACTGCCCAGTTGAGGCGGCCTGTCTGCTCAGGCGCAAGATATGCGAGGCCGGAAACCTCCTGGCTAAGCCCGGCAATCTCGCGGGATTTTCCCTGCACACGGGAGGCGCGGCCTAGATTGCCAAGCCGCGCGGCGCGCGATTCGCCGTCAAAGAATACGGCGTCCGGCGAAAGACGCTTGTGAATGACTCGCTGTCCGTGGAGCGCAGCGAGTGCTTCGGTGACGGCCTGGGCAAGCTGAAGAAAGCCCAGAATATCGAGGTCGTGGCGAAAGCTGGAAGCGACCCCCGGGTCACTGAGGCGGAGTCCGGCGAACGGCTCGAATATGAGGACCGGACCGGCGGACGTCTCGTGAACCTCAACCGGCTTGAGGAAGAACTCGCCGCGTAAGACGGCTGTGAGTTCGGCCTCGTGACGCAGTTCGGACCAGGCATCGGGAAGCGTAGACGCTCCGCTGGTTTGACTGGCCTCCGCATACTTGAGCCATACGCTGCGATTGTCTGCAATTCGGGTAGCGCAAATCAGCGTGCAGCCCCGGTCGCGGGAGATGATTTGGCCGGGCCTGAAGCTCTCGGAGGGGGAAGTTGCTTGTGCCAGCGCCATGGTTACCCTCTCGTCATGCCTTCGCTAGTTGAGATTGCGTCCCAGCAGCAATGCGGTGGTGTGGAAGTAATGGCCGACTCCGACAAGGACGACCCAGTCCGTCGGAATCTCACGGTTGCGGGCTGCAAGCGTGATGGGAAGCGCGGCGAGGGTGGTGTTGGCGTAGTCCTCGAAGGTGGAAGCATAGAAGCGAGGCTCGATCTCCTTTTTCCAGTTGTCCATCATGACGCTCGAGGCCTGGTGAGTCGCCAGCGTGATGTCGGACCCGGTCAGGTGGTGGCGCTGGAGCAAAGCATGCACGCACTCGGGTACTGAAGGGATGGCGAAATTATTGAAGCCGTCGACACCGCCAGGGAGGATCTGAAAGTACGGATGGGTGAAGCGCTGTCCATCGCCGGGAACGATCATTGGGGCCATCTGCATGGTGTCGAAGTACTGGCTTGCAACGAGCGCTTCGGAGTCGATTACGCGGAACTGAGCGGGATCGGTGGCAGGCCCGAGGACCGCGGCTCCGGAGCCATCGCCTACACTGAGCGCGGGCGGGGTGCGGAAGTCGAGATAGCGGGACCAGTTGGACCCAAGGGCAATGAGGGCAACCCGATATTGCCCGAGCACGATCGCATTGTGAGCGATCTCCAAAGCGTCGATGAAGTTCGTGAACTCCGTATTGACGGCGATGACCCGGGTGTCGGCACGCAGGCCTAACATGCGGTGCAATCGGCCCAGATCGTTGGGTGTGGAGGCGAGCGAAACGGTCGAGAAGCCGATCAGGCGATCTACCTGATTGAGAGCGACGCCAGCTTGCGCGAGGGCCTGCCGGCAGGCATCGGCAGTGAAAGAGTCGATCTGCTCCCCCGGTTCGAGGAAACGGCGCTCCTTGTATCCCTGAAAGAGGTCGACCCCAGGAGGCTGGTTGGCGCGGATGTAGTCGAAGACGTGGTTGTCATTCTTGACGACACGGCTAGGAACACTGAAGCCTACTCCAAGAATAGCGGGCTGGACGGCGGCGTCGATGGCGATTCCCCCTAGAGCGGCTTCGGCTGATTCTTTCGGGTGTAGTACGGCGGAAGCGGCACAGGGTCGATATGGGCGATTATGACCTGTGGCTTCTTGTGCTCGTCTGCCTGTTGGAGTGCCTTGGTCAGGGCGGCGCGCATCTCCGCGGGGCTGTGGATGTCGAAGGCATCTGCGCCCAGCGCCTGGGCATACATTTTGAGGTTCGGATTGCCAAGACGATAAAGATCTTTGAAGTGCCCAGGAGTGTTCGGATAGAAGAAAGACATGCCCTGGCTCACCATGCCGAGGTCGTTGTCGTTGAGCACGATGTAAATAGCGCCGACCTGATGGGCGGCAGCGGTTGCAAGCTCCGCCCCGTTCATCAGGAAGGCACCGTCGCCAGTGATGGAGATACATGGGCTGCCGGGCGCGGCCATCTTGGCCCCGATGACAGCCCCGACGGACCAGCCCATCACCCCCATGCCAAGTGCAATGTGGAAGGTCGACGGCGGATCGATGGCAAGATAATTCAATGTCCAGCCAACGACGTTGCCAGAGTCGACGAAAATGTTTGCGCCCTTGGGCAGCAGCTCATTTACGGCCTTCATGATGGCGGGCGGAGCGATGGGCGAGGCCTCGGAATGGTACAAGCCTGGATCGTCGAAGCTGGGCTCATCGATCTTAAGCTCGGTAAGGACTTCAAAGCGGTTGGCGATGCGCACTTTAAGGTCCGGATCGATGGCGCGCTTCGAGCCGCATTCGCACAGGTCGTCAAGAAAGAGTGCGGCATTGGCAACAATGCCGCTGGATATGGGGAAAACGCGGCCGATGGTGTGCTGGTCAAGGTCGACCTGAACGATCGGGCCATCGTTCTTCGGAATCAGGTTGGTGCTCCACATATCGGGGCCGAGCGAAACCTCTCCGATTGCGGCCAGCTCCTTTAGAGCTGAGGCTATGATGAGCAGCGCGTCGTGACTGGGTCCGGCGGTGTAACTCACGCTCCATGCGGAGGCAGCCATGCCGTAAGTGCGGAGCGAAAGAGGATGGCTTTCAGGAAAGACGCCTTTTGCATCAGGCGTGGTCGTGACAGGGATCTGGAACTTCTCAGCGAAGGCAACGAGATTGGCCAGACGCTGCGGGTCGCGCAGACCCTCACGACACCCGTTGCCGAGAAACAGCACGGGGAAGCTGGCATTGAGAAGCGACTCCAGCGCAGCCGTTGTACGGTCGGGATCCCGCACGGATGGGATGGCCCGATAGTTGGCGGGAGAAAGCGGGAAGGCGCACTGGTAGACCGGTGTGGTGCCATTAAGGATATAAGGCTGCATAGCGGCGATATCGTCGGGCAGGCTGATATGAACGGTTTGGTGAGGGAGTGAAAGAGCACAACGCATGGCCATGGTGAACAACTCCTGGAAGTTGTTCGGGTGGGTAACGATGGTGCTGAATGCCGTAGCGGCCTGGTACATGGCGTTAACGTCGATCTCGCCGTCGATGCCTTCCTGGAGGAATCCCTTGCCCCAAAGCTGCTCGGGAACCTCTCCGGTGATGGCGACGAGAGGATGCAGGTCGACATGGCCGTTCATAACCCCGGTAATCGCGTTCGTGGCTCCCGGACCGGACGTAACCATGATCACGCCCGGCAGACCGGAGAGGCGGGAATAACCCTCTGCCATGAAGGCGGCGCCGGTCTCCTGGCGGCATACGACATAGGTGAACTTGTCGGTATTGAGCGCGAGCTGGCTGAGGACAGTCTTGATGGCCCCGCCGGGGACGCCGAAGATGGTAGTCACTCCCTCGAGCTCAAAATACCTGAGCAATAATTGAGCGACCGTCAGGCCGGTGAGGGTCTGTGTATACATAATGGACTTGGAAGCCCTTTCACGGTGCGGTACAACTCCAACTGGTTGGGAAAAGCAGGATCGAGGGGAAGGTTCAAGCGATTGGCCAGTACAAACGGGGGAAAGGCCAGTACGCCATTTCTTCTTGAGCTGCTGGGGACCAGTCTCGCAATCTTACTGAAAAAATGTCAAGATAAATCTTCTTCCCTGACCAACTTGGGCTCGTTGCGCTACGGCGGCGCCGAGTCTCTGATTGACGCTGCGCAACTGTGCTTCCACGCGACCCTTGCATTCCTCTGGCATTTTCATATCTTGTGGTCCAGAGAGGGCCTGTGCCGGAAAGTTGCCCTGTCTACATAAAAGAGAACTGCCAGAGATACGCTTCTCGGGAGCGATCTCACATCTCGAATGTCACGCAGGTGTAATCGTTTTGTCATTTGATTTGTTTTTTTTGATAACGGCCGCGATCGGTAGCGGCTCTATGTTCTTGACAAGACACCCTTCAGGATTTCGAGCCTGGAGACCACTCGTGTCTAAGAATCCGCAACGTTTCGCCGGCTCTGCTTGACTCTAAACCGTCGCAGAAACACCTGGCATCTGTTTGATTTGAAGGTGGATCGCTATATTGTCGAGTAGCAACATCGGAAAGCGAAGACCCGGCAGTTCACCCCGCCCACCCGGCCTCATCGATTGAATAATGGCTGCGCGCGGGTGTCGCCTGGACATCCCTTCCAGCATTTCCCGCATCCCTTCCCTCGACGGCCACGCAGGCAAGTAACCAAAGATTAGCTTGCACAATGATTTTGGTATTTGCGACAATGGCACACCGGTGAGCGTGAGTTCCCCCACGCCTCCTTTCACATCAGCGTAATTGACGCCGTCAGGCTCGCGAGGCAAGACCCTAAGGCTTCCCGAAGAGACCTCCGAGAACCTCATTGGCGACTAACGGCATTCCCCCTGGCCGCACCTTGGAGAATCGCCGTAAGCGTAAGCAGATCGAATGCGCATCCCAGGACTGCCTCCTCGGATATGCATTCGGTCGTGCGGGTGACTTGCTGAGTCAGGGATTCGAGTTGGATTGCGGCAGGTCGGAAGGGGCTTTCGCAATGAGCTTTCCTCTTCGTTGTCTCGCTGTATTTGCCACAGGGCTCCTTTGCCTCGGAACCTGCTTCGCGGTGAGCGCCGGCGAACCGCCTCAAGCGAGCTTACCCCCTCTCTCCCCGCAGGAAGAGATCACGGCGGATGTTACGCCATCCTCATCCGCGGATGAGGTTGTGATTCCGGGCCCCCTCCGACCCTTCCTGCGCATGGCCGGCATCAGCCAGGAGGCCGCTCCCGCCGAAGTGCTGCCGCTGCTGGCCAGGAATGTTTCTCTCTGGGGTTACGACCGCGGCAGGCCGACTGAATTCCTGGTGCTGATAGATCGGTATGTTCAGCTTGCCCGAGAGCTTCAGTCTCTGGCTGGCGCTGACGGCACGATCCGCGTTTCGGGCTGTGACAATGCAATCCAGTTGATTGAGGTTCTTGGATACCGGTTTCAGGAGGGTTGCGGTCCTAAAGGCGCTTTCCTGGTGACTGAGAATCCGAAGCGCGCTTTCCTCACCATTGACTCAGGCTTCCCCCTCACGGCGCTGGAAGAAGCACTCCAGAAAGGCACTCCCTTTACCTTTGCTTTTCCCGCGTCCAAGGTCCCGGTCCTGTTCTCCGAAAAGACCTGGATTGCGCTTTCGGCGGCAAAAAAGGGGGATCAGACAGATATCCTCGATGTCTTGCTGCGCGACCGGGACGTGGATCGCCTCTATTCCGCTCTCGCCAGAAGCGATAACCAAACAAGGCTTGCCCTAGCGCGGTCACCTGGGCTGAGGAAATTGCTTCCCTTCGCCGCATTGCTTGACTTCTATGGAAGCCGGATATGCATTCGCTCCGGTCAAGTCTCCGTGCCTGCGGGAGCTAGCGCCGAGCGAGCCTGGAAGGAACTCGTGGGTGCAAGTCCAAGCTCGTCTGGAGAGTTTGTTTCTCACCTTCTTGCAAAGGATCACGGCTGGCTCGTGGCATATTTCGATGCCCTGTCGCGTGTCGGCCCCACGCAGCAGGACCACTTGACTGAAGACAACCGGCTCAAGCGCCTGTACGATGCCTATCGCTCGGCCCCCCGCGACTCGAGCATCACCAATGCGGCAGCGGGTGTCTTCCCGAGGAACGCCGGGCTCATGGTGCTCTTCACTCGTCTGAAATGGCAGACGGGCGGCGCGCCTCAGATCCCGGGGAATCTTCAAATCTGGAAAGAAATCCTCACCCGCAAGTCCAAGTTGAACGGTATCCGCGAGTGGGCGACAAGCAGCCACTCATGGGATGATCCGGAGAAGTTTCTCGAAGTGTTGGTAGCGTCCTCCGTTATTGAAGCAGCCGCCGACCCGCTGCGGATTTATCTGATTCTTAGCGCAATCGATAACGGAAGGCCCTCTGGAAGCCGGTTGTCTGATGAAGCTGTGCGCATGCTTGCCAGCAGGTTTCCCGAGTTCAACAGCTGGTATCCTATCTTCGCCGAGTTCCCATCTTTGGACGATGCTTCCATTGCCCGATTTGTCGAGGCGGCGGAACGTATCAACAAGGTTCAAAACCCCGCTCTGCGCTCCAATGCCTTGGGTGCTTTTCAGGCCGACATCGGCCTATGGCAGATATTTGCCCGCCAGGGGCAGATTCCAAGACATGTTCTGAATCGATCGTGGCAGAGCGCGGTTCAGCCTTTTTCCGCAATTGGTTCTCCGGTCCAGCTTTTTGACGCAGCCCGCGCCTCGTTCCAATCGACGCTGCTGGCGGCAGGCGGTAACGAGCAGGGATTCCAAAATCAAGTCGTCGATCTGCTCGCGGGCCCCCCGCAGAACAGTCAGGATGGTCGGCGTGTGCATGAGGAACTTGCCCGGAGAATTCGCTCCGTAATGGATGACCAGCGGTTGGTTTCGCTCGACACGCTCTTCGGGCTGTACGATGGCCTGGGTCAGATGGCGCGTGGCGTGGCCGTCGGCGACAGCTTGCTTCCGCTTGCGGCGGACCTGCACGAATTCGAGATGCCCCGCCCCATCTTCACGGGAACCGAAAAGGCGACCTGGGCTCCGATGGTGTACACAGCCCGTCACGCGGAATTGCAGGTGCGAACCGACCTGACCAAGGTCATTCGCTCTCAGGGCTCGCCCGTTCAGCTCGAAGACGCGCGCGGCCTGCTTACTCCCTTTCTCAGGGACACGCTGGTTGGCTTGAATTACGCCTACTATGAACCCCCTGGTGCTCAGGTTCTGCACAACAATCCGCTCTTCGTTCGTTCCCACGACTTCTCGGCATCGTCGGTGCAGGGCGTCGAACACATCTGGGGCTCTCCGGAGCTGATCGGGATCGGCGTTACCGCGGGCGGCGGCGCTTATCTGCTGGGGTCGCTTGCCGATCTGCCCTATGCGCTGGCCTCCATGGAGCAGGACTTCATTGCTCCGGCGAAAGTCCAGGCCTTGATCTGGAGAGAGGTCGTACCCGAGCTCCTGGTCGTCGCCGTCATGCCGCGATGGTGGGCCGTCGGCCAGGACGAAATGCATGCCGCCGCCCTCTATCAGCGCTGCGGCGAAGAGCTTTTGATCGCTTCGGCATCGAACCCGCAACTGAGAGAGAAAGTAATGGGCATCCTTTCCGATCGCTTAACGCCGGTGAGATTGGAGCAGACGGAAGTGGCCCTGCGGAATCCGGAAAGCGCCGCTGCGCTTGTTCCTCAAATGCTGCCCGCAGACACGTTCTTTTTAGCTGCGGAATTTCGCAGCAAGTTTCCTGGAGAAGCGACTCTTTGGGGCAATGCGAGCCGGGATTTGGAAGATATCGTCCAAAAAAATCCATCCCACGTCAACCCGGAGCGTCTCTCGAAAGACTTTGGCACGCCACACCCGGCAATGGCGCAAAGCAACACCAACACCCTGCTTGACACGGGGATATTCCCTGTCTCGGGTGCGTTCGATGGCCGGCTCTTTGGCGAATCCTGGGAGTCCAGCAATTTGTACTGGGCGCGCCTCGCGGATGAAATGGGCTATTCTCCCGTGATGCTCAACGTGCTGGTCCCCGATCTTACCCGGCATATGGTCGCGAATATCTTCGCCACAGACATCGACGATTGGCCGGCTTTGTTACGCGCCATGCAGGAGACAGGCGAACAATTCCGGCAAGGGAAGATTACCCTGCATACCGCAGCGATGAACGAGCAAATCGATAGTTTCCCCGGCGCCGTGGCAGCAAACCGCAACCGCTGAGTGGTTTTTGTCCACGGGCCCTCACGGACATTCTGGGCGCCATCAGGAGATCTTCGGTGGCTGTGGCGAGAAGGATCTTCGGAACCATGAGGTGAGGGAACAGCAACCACCTTGCGGAACAGGCAACAGAAAGTAATCAGGAGAAGCGTTCTACTGCATTTCCAGAAAGACTTTAACCGGAACCGGGATTCTTAAGCCGGCGCGACGAAGATGGAACAGCGAGCTTGAAGGAACCCGATTGGAGATAGCAATCCACTAACTGCTGCAAAAACGCGGCGGATGGGAGCAAAAACCGGATGATTCGCTCAAACAGGATTTTCCTATGCTGCAAGCTATGCCTGGGTCTTCTACTTTTCCTGGCTGCCGCGCCGCATCCCGCGGCCCAGTACGAGACATCGCGCTTCCGCGTCAACGTCGTTCTGGTGCAGCTCAACGTTGCCGTCACGGATAGCAAAGGAAACTATGTCTCGGGCCTTCGCCCAGAAGACTTCGAGATTAAAGAAGACAATATTCCGGAGAAGCTTGCCACCTTCGAGGAAGGCAACGAATCCCCACGCGAAGTGATTGAGGCCGCCCCGTCCGCCAACATCGACGAGTCGCCCAGCATCGCCAAAGCACCCGAGCCGGACCGCCCTGAGCCTGAGCATACCCTCGCCGGCGTCGCCATTCCAGGGTTGACCGGAGCCAATGTATTTATTCTCTTTGACACCAGCAACTACATGTACCGGAGCTTTGTCTTCGCTCAGGACGCCATCACCGATTTTGTGCGGTCGATGCCCGACGCCAACAGGATTGCGTTTTATTCCTACAGCCGCGATCTCTCCCGGGCCGCCTCGCTCACGCCGGACCGTTTTCGCGTTGTCAGCGGCGTGCGCAGCACTGTTGCCGGTGACGATGCCGCGCTCTATAACTCACTCTTATTGACCGTCAAGGATGCGGCGCCGCTGCGCGGACGAAAGGCGATCGTAGTCTTCTCCAACGGCCCTGACAACGCCAGCTCAATCCCTCCCGAGGATGTGGCCGAGCTGGCCCAGTCGACGGGAACCCTCATTTACATCGTCAGCACTCGCGAGGCTAAGTCGGAGCCAATCTCCTCGGCCGCCTTTGAGCGCATGAGCAAGGCCACCGGCGGCAAAGCCTACTTTGCAGGCAACTGGCGGCAGGAGAAAGATGCCTTCTCGTCGATCAAGGATGACCTCACTCACCTCTATACCCTTAGTTACTATCCGCAGGCCAACGCAAATCGCGGCTGGCGCTCGATCAAGGTGCAGTTAGTAGGCAAGAGTCTCGAGAAGTATCACCTGCGCACGCGAGATGGATACAGCCTTCAGCAGCAGTCGGAGGTAACAACCGACTCCGCGTCCGCGGCGGGCCCCGATTCGCAATAGACGCTTCTGATACCTGAATCAGCTCACCGCGAAATCGAAACTTTAATGTCTAAACAGCGCTCATTGCCCAGCTTGCTTCAGAATTCGTGATGATCGTCTACCAGCGCGGCGATGGTTTGCGACGGGCCTTCGACGGGTTTTTCTTTGCCCGATGCCGAGTTGGCCGCTTCGGACTGGGCGCGCAATCTGGCCACGGCTAGCCAGTTATCCTTGTGCGGTCGGCCGGCGATCCACGGCGGCAACGGCATACAGAGATAGTCTGCCAGCGCGGCAGCGTATCCCTCGTAAAGCGCGCGCATCTCGCGGAGCCTGTCGACGGAGTGCCCGTCGCGGCAGACCTTGACGCCGCTCTGGCAAAGCAGGTTGTAAAGCTGTTCATATCGTTCGGGGGGCAGCCTGTCGGGAGCATTGCTGACAGGGACAAGCGAGAATATCTGGGCCAGATCGACCATCGCGTGGCGCGCCATGGCAAAGGTTAATTGAGCCTGGCGCGCCTCATGGCCCTGCACGCCGGCTATCAGCAGAGCCGACGTGTCGAGCACAGCCGTCAGTGCACTGATCCAGCTTTGGTTGTTGTGCTGGGAGCGGAAATAGCAGAGCAGCGGATAAGAGATATGGCTCTCCAGCAGTTCTGCCGACCAGCGCTCCCACTCCAGCAGCAGCAGCGAGAGAGCGGCATTGCCACCTTCATAGGAATGGCGGCGCATCAGCTCCGCGGCCGTGGGCGGAGATCCGGCCCGTGCGTCAAGCAGTGAGATGCTGACCTCGCGGCGCGAAAACGCGCTGTAGAGAACAGGGAAATATCCCATCACGACTGCGAGAAACCCGAACCCGGTTCCGGCTTCCAAAATAATCAATTCACGCGCCCAGACGCTGTGCGGCGTCACGTCTCCAAGTCCCAGCGTGAAGATGGTGGTTCCGCTTACGTATAGGTCGGATCGAAAACCAGGCGCCTGACTGCTGTCGTTGAAGGGGCTCCCCAGGGCAAAGAAGACCAGCGCAAAGCCCACGACCATTGCACTGGCCCATAACACCAGGAGAAAGATCAGCGACAGCGGCCCGTAATAACTGAAGGCCGTCTCTCGTTTGCGAGGATCGCGAAGCCGCTTGGCGAAGAATACCCACGGTTTCCATGTAACAACATAGAAGATCCGCGTTAGCCGAAAACGGCCCGTAGCGCGACGCGGCAGAATGATGGTCTGGAAGGCGTCGAGCAGTACGGTAAACAAGCAAAGGATGCCGGCAACCAACAAGAAAATCCGCATCTATCCTCCTTTTCGCGAAGTGGTAACGGAAGGTTGCGCTTCGTCAATGGAGTTTCTTCGGGGCGAAGACGGGCAAGAAGATGGCGGCAGTTGGCGACGGATTGAGCCAACGGAACCTCCCAACCGAACGACAGTTTCGACTTGAACTCGGCGGAGTTCCAGGCGGCAGTCTCGGCTAGGCGAGGAACTTCTTCAGCGGTTCCCAGTAATGGCGGTGCCAGCCTGAGTCTAAGGAGTCGTATTCGCCGGACGGAAAGCCTGTATGGTCGAAGACCATGGAGGTTCCGGCCGCACGCGGGGTGAATTCAAAGTGGACGATGGAGTAAATGCCTGGATCCCAATGAGTCGGTCGCCACGCTTGAACGATGCGCCGGTCTGGGACAAGCTCGACAGTGCGTCCGACGATGAGGCCGCCGAACATTGAGAAGGCGCCGCCGGGAGCTGGATCGATTGTCGCAGCCAAGCCGGAGAATGCGGCAAACTGCTTTTCGTCGAGGATGGCTTGGTAGAGGCGCTGAGGGCTGGGCGTGAAGTCGATCTCATAGTGGATCGAGGTGCGCGATTGGTTAGCGGAGGTGGAGGGTTTCTCCACCATGGCTGGCTGCTGGGCCTGCGCGCGTGCGAGCGGGATTGCGGCGAGCGAAGCGGCGATGCCGGCAATGGCGTGGCGGCGAGTGGGGATGGTGCTCATGGGGACCTCCGAAGGGCGCTATAGAAAGCCGTAGATAAAAGTATCCCACCTTGGCGCAAAAAGCGCGCGAAGGTAGGGCACCTGTTTCGGTGGTGAATCCCGCTTGAACCTCCAGACCCTACCGCTCGTCTTTGCCGGGGCGAAGCATGAGGTCTCTGATCGCTTCACGGGGGTCTTTGCCTTCGTCGAGGATCAACTCCATTTGTTCTGTGATGGGCATTTCTATCTTGTGCAGGCGCGCCAGGCCGAGGGCGGCGCGGGTGGTGCGGACGCCTTCTGCGACGCCGTCAAGCGAGGCGAGAATTTCGGGGAGCTTGCGGCCCTGGCCTAATGCCTGACCGACGGACCTGTTGCGGCTGAGAGAGCCTGTGCAGGTGAGCACAAGGTCGCCTACGCCAGAGAGGCCGGCGAGGGTATCGCGGCGTCCTCCGCAGGCTACAGCGAGGCGCGTGATTTCAGCGATACCACGGGTGATGAGGGCGGCGGCAGAGTTATGGCCAAGCCCGACTCCGGCAGCGACTCCAGCGGCAATTGCGACGACGTTCTTGAGGGCGCCGCCGAGTTCGACGCCGATGACGTCTGTGCTGGTGTAGAGGCGGAGGCTTTCAGAAGAGAACTCCTGCTGGATGAGGGCGGCGATCTCGGGGTCGCTGAAGGCGATTGTGACGGCGGTGGGCTGGCCCTGTGCCACTTCAAGGGCGAAGCTGGGTCCGGAGAAGGCTCCGATAGAGAGGAGAATGCCAGCTCGTTCAAGGGTTTCGGAGATGACCTGGGTCATGCGCAGGAAGGTGCGATCTTCAACACCCTTGGTGGCGCTGACAACAAACTGCCCAAGGTGGAGATGAGGCCGGATACGGCCGAGCGTGGAGCGGAGAAATTGAGAAGCGACGACGGAGACGATGATATCGGCTTCGGCGACAACGGCATCGCTTCCTGTAATGGCGATCTCCGGGGGGATGGGAAAGCCAGGAAGGGCAAGGGTGTTTTCGCCGGCCTCTTCGATCGCGCGGGCGACTTCAGGGCTGTGGGCCCAGAGCGTGACTTGGTGGCCGCCCCGGCGGTGGAGCGAGAGTGCGATGGCGGTTCCCCATGGACCGGAACCCAGGACCACAATGCGGCTCATGCGATTCCTGCCTTTCGTGAGGAGGCTCCAATGCGCGATTCCGTACCGGCAAGCAGCCGGTGAACGTTTTGGTGATGTTTAGCGATGATGAGCAAAGCGACGACGAACTGGACAGCGATGAAAACAGCTGGACGGGGTCCGCGGACCAGGAGAAAGGCAAAAACGGGGAAGCTTGCCGCGCCGACGATGGAGGCTAGCGAGACATAGCGGCTTATGAGAAGGAGGAGAGCAAATACGGAGATGGCGGCAAGGGCGGCGAGGGGAGCAGCCACAAGGAAGACGCCAAAGCCGGTGGCAACGCCCTTGCCGCCGCGGAAGCGAAGCCAAACAGGGAACATGTGGCCGAGGACCGCGAATAGAGCCGCGATGGCTTCTGCGGTACGCACCGGGGCTGCCGGCATGAGCAGTGCGCCGAGAAATGCGCCCAGCCAGACAGCGGAGCAGCCTTTGAGCACATCGAGCAGAAACGTGGCTGCGCCCAAGCCCCTGCCGCCGGATCGCAGAACATTGGTTGCGCCGATGTTGCCGCTGCCGAAGGAGCGTATGTCCTGGTGGCGGAAGATGCGGACCAGCAGGTATCCGGTGGGGATGGACCCGAACAGATAAGCGGCCGTCGCGATGAGCAGGCTTGCAATGAGCATTACCAGTGAGAGTTTAGCAGGTGCCGCCTGCAGTGGGGCAGACGGATTATGTGCGCCAAGCCGATGCGGTCCTAGTCAGAGATCATGAGCTCGCCGGGAACGATGGGACGGGTGCGGCCCAGCTTGCCGCGATATGCCAGCGTGCCCATAAAAAGCAGAGTGGCCACGTAGACGAAGAGCTTGATCAGGTCGGCAGCGTGGGTGTGTGGCAGGGTCTTCCAGAGAACCAGCAGGACGGTCTGCGCGGTTGTTGCGGCCCACACAGAGCCGTAGAAGTAGCGGCGCTCCGTGCCTTCGCCCAGGGTTGACGGGCCGACGCGCGGCAGCTTGCCGGCAGCGCCAAGCAGCAGGATGACGGCGCAGAGCGGCAGATAGGCGTAGTTGTATACCTGCTTCATATACCAGGTACCCGTGAAGGCGGCGAGGATGAGCCCGACAAGGTTGAGCAGGGCGAAGTTCAGCACGGCGTTCCAGGCGAATGTGTAGCAGATGCGGCGATAGAGGGGATTTGGCTTGTCCTCGTCGAAACGAAGGATGTAGGGGCGGGGCTCCCCTCCGGGCACCTGGCCGCAAACAAGGGCTATGCCTGTGCCGATCAGCACCACGGCCAGCCAAGTCAGATTGCCCCAATGGAATCCGCGGGCAAAGAGCGAAAAAGTCATGGGGCCGGGGGTAAGAAAGAAGACCCAAATCCAAATGGGCCAGTGGCAAAGACGATAGACACGGGTGTTACGGTCGCGCATCTTCCGCGCCTGGGCAAATTCCACTTTTCCGCTATATTTCATTGACAAAAGTCTCTCAGGGTGAGGGGGCGAGCGTCAATGTCAACACAGGGAAGCACGCGCGGGAACAGAGACTTACCGTTGCAGGATTGCTTTGCGCGCAGTGCGAACCTCGGCGGCAAGAACCTGCAACACCTTGAGAGCGAGAAGGGGCTCAGTTTGCATGAGGGCTGTGAAATCGTTGCGGCTGACGAAGCTCACTTCGGCGCCATTCTCGACCTTCGCGGTCAACGTGTAGGGCTCATTCCCGATCAGGCCGGGCAGGCCAAGCAGGGAGCCACCGGCGACCCTGGCCGACAGGATGGATTCGCCCTGAGGCGAGGCCATGGAGAGCGTAACCGTTCCCTTGCGCAGGATGTAAAGTCCCGCTGGGGCGTCTCCCTGACGGAAGAGAATAGAGTCGGCGCCACAGCAGAGTTCGGTCGCTTGTCGATCGAGCGCCAGGATGAGCTTCGGATCGGCAACGAATGCCGACGGGTCCAGATTCACTTGAGGCCTCCATGTACGAAATCGGGAGATGAAACCAGCATGTGCCTTGACAGACCCTGAGGCCGGGGCCGGCAACAATGGAGCGATGATCGGCGAACTTTGGTGTTATGGTCGCATCTTTGGAACTTGGAGTAATGTGATGGACATCACCTATTGGCGGTTAAAGTCGGAGGACTATCGAAGAAATGGGGGTTGGTTCGCGTGGGGGCGGGCGAGCCAAAGCAAGCATGAGCGATGGATTGGCGGTCTCTGTACTGGATCTTGTGGGGATGCGCTCCGGCGAGTCGGCGAGGAGTGCGATTGCGCGCACCGTGGAGTTGGCTCGCCACGCGGAGCGCTGGGGGTACAAACGCTACTGGCTTGGAGAACACCACTCGATTGCCGGGCTTGCCTGCTCGGCGACGCCGGTGCTGGTCGGGCATGTAGCGGGGGTTACCGAGCGGATTCGGGTGGGCAGCGGCGGTGTGATGCTGCCGAATCATGCGCCGCTCGTGGTGGCCGAGCAGTTTGGGACGCTCGATGCGCTTTATCCGGGGCGCATTGACCTGGGACTGGGGCGGGCTCCCGGAGGCGATCTCAACACGCTGCGGGCACTGCGGCGGGATTTGCGGCAGAATGGGGACGATTTTCCGGTACTGCTTGAAGAGTTGCGCGCCTACCTGGGAGCAGAGAAGCCGGGGCAAACGGTCCGGGCGATTCCGGGCCAGGGCAGCAACGTGCCGATTATTCTGCTGGGTTCGAGCGGCTCCAGCGCGCAACTGGCGGGCAGGCTGGGTCTCCCGTTTGCCTTTGCCGCGCATTTTGCGCCAGAGTATCGGGTCGCGGCAGCCAGGCTCTACCGGCAGCAATTTCGCGCCAGCGAAACGTTGCGAAAGCCCTACCTGATGATGGCGCTGCCTGTGATTGCCGCCGAGTCCGATGGCGCCGCGCGGAGGATATTTACGACCGCGCAGCAGCGATTCTTGAGGCTCATCCGGGATGAGCCGGTCGAGTTGCTTCCCGCCGTGGACTCGATGCACCCGCTTTGGTCGGAGAGCGAGCGGATAGCAGTCGAGAATAAGCTGGAAGCGGCGATTGTGGGTTCGGATTGGACCGTGCAGGCGGGCCTCGAAAAGCTTTTGGATCAAACCGGCGCCGACGAGGTCATCGTAGTGACGGACACCTATGAGGCGGCCGATCGCCTGGAGTCATATCGACGAGTCGCCGAGATTGCGGCGGCCATTGAGATGACGGCTTCCAAGGTTCAATAAGGGCAGAAGAATATCTATTTTGCTATGCCAAACGATGCCTCAATTGGTGGAGGCAGCGGTGCGCAAGGCGGACAGTTGCACAGTTTCACAGCGCCTGCGTTTTTGTGAGAATGGTTTTTGGAAACCTTTGATTCTGAGTTGCGTCATTGGATACGCGCGGCTTGATTTGTGATCCGGGTATTGATCCCGGGTTTCCTAAAGCGGAACCTGGGGGTTACAGCGTTTTGGAGCATCCACCGGCTAAAGCCGGTGGATGCTCGAATGCGAGACTTGGGGGGTGCCTGGCAGTGCGCCCATGGTAATCTGGATTGCAACCTACAGGAGGTGCGCCGTGCAATACGAAGACGAAATCGCCAACCTATCCTCCTTTCAAGCGGACCAGTAAACGCCGTAGAGGATTCCCCTCGGAAACCCACGTCAAAAAAGGTCACCGGATCGTCCATGGTGATAAAGACCTGACTGAAAAGCTGGGGCGCAACGATCTGTGCCCGTGCGGCTCCGGCTTGCGCTTTCAAACGGTGCTGCATGAAGTCCGGCTTGTTCGATGGCAGCCGCCGGCATTACTTTTTTCCGCGAATAGGAACACTCCTCGACTATCGCGTCCGCGCATTATGCCGCTGGACCGGTCAAGTGGAGGCGCGCTGGAACATGGTGAATCTCAGGTCTCCAAAAGCGAGACCGAGACACACGCTACCGGGTATGTGTCAGCGAGATCATAGAGAGAATCTCTTGGTGGAAGGCTATGCCGAACGGGAGAAGGCATAGTGCCGTCAAGATCGCAAGGGTCCACGATTGCCCGCGAACCCATTCGGGGGCTTCGCCCGCAAGGAGTGAAAACGGCGCGACCATAAACAGAGCGAGGAGAGCTAATGAGAGCACCTCGCACAAAATGAGCCGGTGCGAGATCACTGCCGCAACTTGCGCTATTGGAATATGGCCGAGTCGCTGTTGCAGCTCGGCCATTCGCCTTCCATCGACTATGACCATAATAAGGTCCACGGTCCGCTCGAAGAACCACAATAAGGCCATGGCGGCAAGGGCAGATATCGCCGTCAGGAAAAACACAATGCGAGGCGCCAGCTTATCCACCGGTTCGCTCCATTCAGCTTCCTCGTTGCGCCGATCGGAAATCACTGGGAAGATGGTCAGCACCACAACGCAGCCAATGCTTAGAGCGATGGCGATGGTAAAGGATCCCGTTACGGCAACCATCGATCCCGCTACGTTCCTCACGCCGGCCCGCTTTTGCGTTGCAATCTCTTGAAATGCCCTCAGTATTCCAAAGGTGCCGATGAGCACTTGAAAAGCGATTGACGTGAGAGCCAGCGGTATGCCTGGCAAAACGGCGGGCAGACGAAATCGGCGCGGACAAAACCATAAGAAGCCGATGAGAATCAGGGTAAGTGCGGGTCCCACGAACGCCATCAGGAAAGTAATGGGACCGAATCCTGAAACCGAATCCATTGCGCCATTCATATTCAAGGCCTCCAACAACTGTGACGCGACGCATACCGTCCTTGCGACGATGCACGAGGTCCGGTTCCTTGACAAGTAGTTTTTACGAATTCTAAATCGTGAATGGAGATATCGGCAAAGCGGCTGGCAATCAGAGGCTTATTGATACCTACATCAGCCTTCTGCGCACCAAGTCCAGCGCTTGCTGGGTGGCGAATTCGCGGATTCTTGCGCGGTCGCCGCGGAAGGTGCGCTCGATGGACTCGGTCTTCTGGGCGTCGGAGACGGCGATGTGGACCAGGCCTACAGGCTTGTTCTCGGTTGCGCCCGCGGGGCCGGCGATGCCGGTTACGGCCACTCCCAAGGTTGCGCCGGTGCGGAGACGTATGCCGGTGGCGAGAGCCTGGGCGACTTCAGTGGAGACTGCGCCGTAGAGCGCGATTAACTCCGGACGGACGCCGGCGAAGGAGTCCTTGAGGGCATCTGCGTAAACCACCGCGCCGCCGAGAAAAGACCGCGAGCTGCCGGGGACGCTGGTGATGCGCTCGGAGATCATGCCGCCCGTGCAGCTTTCGGCCACGGCGAGCGTGGCCTGGCGAAGGCCGAGATAGTAGAGCACGATCTGTTCGAGCGATTCGCCTTCGGAGGAGTAAAGCCAGTCTTCAAGCGCCTCTTCCATGCGGCCGGCCAGCTCGTCGACACGCTGCTGGGCAGTGGCAGCGTTTGGCTTGGAACAGAGCAGTGTAAGTTGAATGTCTCCGGCATGGGCCAGGATGGTGGTCTCGACGTCGGTGTACGTGGTGTAGATGGGCGCGAGAAGCTTGTCGGCCTGAGACTCGGGAATCATGGCGGCACGCAAGGTGCGCTTGGCAATGAAACGCTTGGGCAGCGCGGCGTGGAGGCGCGGCAGGCACTCGGCGTCAAAGAGCGGACGGCACTCGTTGGGCGGGCCGGGAACCAGCAGGATGAGCTTGCGGTAGCCGCCGAACTTGGTGTCGAGCCACTGGCCGGGAGCGCTGCCATTGGGGTTGGGCAGAACGGTTGCGCCCTCGATGACGTCGGCCTGCTTGAGGTTGTTCGAGGCCATGGGCATGCGCCAGGTAGCAGCGCGGGCATGGAGCGCGGCTACCTGATCGGCGTCACGGCGGAGCGTGAGCGCGAGAGCCTCGGCGACGGCCTCGCGTGTGAGATCGTCTTCCGTGGGGCCCAGGCCGCCCATGATGGCGAGAATATCCGTGCGGCCAAGGGCCGTGCGAATGGCGCCGACCAAATCTTTGCGGCGGTCGCCCACGATGGTCTTGAAGGTGACGGTGACGCCGATCTCGTTGAGCTTCTCAGTGAGATAGAGGGAGTTTGTGTCCTGACGCCAAGGGGTGAGCATCTCGGAGCCGACTGCGATGATTTCGGATTTCATGGTTTATCCAGGCGCACGACTACATTGGATTATTTCACGGACCTGGACATTGCCATCTCCGGCCGGCCGATCCTGCGTGTCAACTTGGCTCAATGTCCGGTGGATGACCAATGAGGAGGATCTGTGAGTAGCTTGATCACGCCATAGGTCGCGCCCACCTGATGCAGTGCCGGGTTCTGTCCATTGGCAGGCGCCGCTGAGATGACGGTGGTCGATCCGTCGGCATTGGAGATGGTCAGATCGCCGACCCAGGAGATATCCATATCGATGGCCTCACCGAGAGCGTGAAGGCTTTGCAGCGCGGGGCTGAAGACAATTCCATAGGCGGCGACCATCTGGGCCGCGGCTGCGGTCGATGCGGACGTGTCCGGGTTGCCTTGATCGTCGCTGTGCACCCATTCAATGTCCACATTCGGAATGGGCGGCACCTTCGCCGGATCGAGGCCGGAGTGAGCTACCTGATACGAGTAGTACATCAGGTCCAGGCGCTGCTGGGGCCGGAGGGTGTCGGCGATGCTGACGCTAGCTCCCGCCGCTTTCAGAGCAGACAGGAAGTTCTGAACGTTGGTGCGAAAGGGTTCGACCAGATCGTCAAGGCTGGTGCTGGTGGGAAATTGCTGAACCCACGATGGTCCGCTGAGCGGCATGATTCTTCCTCCGTGCTGAAGTGGGATTTGCGTGCGATGGAATGCGGCTCTGCTGTGCGCTATGCAGTTTTGGGGAAAAGGGGAAGCGCGTTCGTACAGACTTTTCGAGAGCGATCTGCGGCTGCAATTGACAGGCCCGAAAGCTTGCCTACAGCGTATCGTCAAACTCTGAAAGATGGAAGCCTAAAAGAGATTCAGTCCCTCGACGCCCAGGTCAACGTCATAAACGGCTTCCTGGGTGGCCAGAATGGTAGAGCCAAGCGGCGAAAAGGCGACGCCCACGAGGTTTGATCCGGCGACGACCAGACTAGCTTCGCCGTCGGCTGTCACTCGGACCAAGCCGCGGCAGCCATGGAGGCAAGCGGCCAGGTAAACATCGCCGTCCTTGGATAGCGCAAGGCCCTGGGGACGGCCGAGGCCGCGATACCAGGCGCGCGTGTCGCCGTTGGGCTCGATCGCCCAGATGGTGTCGTTCGAAGAGAGCGAGGGTGCGGTTACAAAGAGCGTACCTGTGGCGTTGACCGCCAGGTGATAGGCCGCGACGCTGGGCTCGAGCGTGGCGTGGACGAAGATCTGGCGTTTGGAATCGATCTTGAAGATGGTGCCGCTGCGGTCGCCGACGAAGAGGTTGCCCTCGGCGTCAAAGGCCGCGCCTGTGGCCACGCCCATACCTTCGGCGTAGACGGTGGACTCGCCGGTCGAGTCGACTCGATACACGTTGCCCTCGGCGCGGGAGGTGACGAACAGGTCGCCGTCAGGGTTGAAGGCCAGTCCGGTGGCGTTGAGGATTCCGGTTACAAAGGGCGTGCCGCGGCCGTCAGGGCTGACCCGAACCACTGAAACCGGGGTCATCTTTCCGCGGGGGCCAGAGATGGTGGCATAGATCATGCCCGAGCGGCTGACCGCGGGGCTCGTAACCGGATGCAGGCCCTCAGAGAGTTGGTGCGCGACACTAAGAGGCGCGGCGTTGCTGACCCCGACGGAATTGCGGACCTCAATGGAGCCAGAGGTAGCCTGTTCAGGAACGCGGAGGGCCAGCCGGGTTGGCCGGCTCATCAGGATATGGGCAGGCAGGCCGTCCACCATTACCGAGGGCAAGACGCCAGGTTGCCCATTGCCGAGCGCGCCAAGGTGGTTTCCGATCAGCTCGACTTCGCCCAGCGGCAGAGCGGCGGCGGGGACGATCAAGTCAATGTGCGGCTCGGGGAGAATCTCCGGAACGGATTGTGAGTGGCTGCGGGGCATATCAGATCCAGATGCGCAACAAGGATGCTACACCCAAAGCATACAGCCCTGCGGCCACATCGTCGAAGACGATTCCCCAGCCTTCGGGAAGGCTCTCAAGCTGGCGCGCGGGAAAGGGCTTGGTGATATCGAAAAGGCGGAAGAGGATAAGGGCTATAAGTCCGTGCTTCCAGTCGGCGGGGCTGAAGAGCAGGGCGATCCACTGGCCCGATACCTCGTCGATGACCACAAATTGCGGGTCTTTGCGTCCGGACTCGCGGGCGACGATGGTGGCGGCGGGGACGCCGAGGATGAGGGTGAGGGAAATGCCGATGAGGAGGGCGACGAGCAGGGCATACGGCGATGGATGAAAGGCCCAAGCGTAAGCGCCCCACAGAAGCACAGCGGCCACCGAGCCCCAGGTGCCGGGGCCTGGCTTGCCGAAGCCCGCGCCGAAAAAAGTCGCGACGGTCCAGGCCCAAAGGGTTTTGCTTGCTGGCGGTGGCTGATTGACATTGCCCTGATGGCTAATTGTCATCGGAATCCCCGCCGCGGCCGTCGCTCATGCCGCCAAGGTCTTCGAGGACTTCGGGGTCGAGGATGGGGGAGCTGATCTTGTAGACGCCCATGGCCCATTTGCCCAGATCGATCTTGCGGCAGCGATCGCTGCAGAAAGGGAAGTCCTCGTCCTTCAACCGGACCAGCATCCCGCAGGTCGGGCAGCGGAGCAGCTTGGCGGATTTTTTCTTCGCGGGCATCGGTCTATTCCTGCCGGGGCAGCGGCCAGTTTTTATGGTACAGCCTAGTGCGGAGCGATTCCGCTATTTCGAGCGAGTAATGACTTGCATTGGCTGGCTTCGAGCCGCTCTGCGAACAAAGGAGTTATGGTCAGACCACGGCGCCGCCGTTCTCTGTTGCGGGTTGGCGTCATCGCGTATTTTGCCGTGAAAGCCGGGGTGGAACTCACTACTATTCCGCGCGGAAATGGGCTTCACGCACGACTGTTCCGAGCGACATGGATGCATGGACATGCCTGTCACTTAAGGGGTTAGCCGGCATTCCTGGCTCCGGAAGAATATAGCTTGACAAGTGTGGTCTGACCTCGGTATATGTTTACGTCGGATTACACGACACATATTCGCGGTGCGTACGAGATCGGGCCCGATCCAAAGTCGGAGTTCAGGAACCGTCTGAACAAGCCTGAACAAGTCCGGATTTATGTGCGCGCAGTATCAAGAATCTACTTGGAGGCTTCAATGCAAAACAATCGCTTCAAACCGCTGACCAGGGTCAACGGATGGATGGTCACGATCGTTTCGTTTGCCATCCTTCTGTTTGCCGCGCAAGGGAATGCACAGACCGCCGGAACTGGAAATATTCAAGGCGTAGTTGCCGACGGCACCGGCGCCGTCATTCAGGGCGCTACCGTCATCGCCACCAATGTCGACACCCAGGTGAAACATACGGCAACCTCGGACGGCAGTGGCCTCTTCAGCTTTCCAAACCTGGCCATCGGTACATATACCGTTGAGGTAACCGCTCCCACCTTCGAGCGCTATCGCCAATCGAATGTCGTTCTCGATGTCGGCAGCAGCATCGCCATCAACCCAGTCATGAAGATCGGCGGCGCGAGCCAGACGATCGAGATTCAGAGTGCCGGCCTCGCGCTCCAGACCGAGGATAGTTCTCTCAAGCAGACCGTTGATGAGAATACTCTCACCGAGATGCCGCTCAACGGACGCGAGATGACCCAACTCATCACCGTCACGGGTGGTGCAGTCAACGCGAATGAGAACAATGACGAATCGGGCAGCAAAACGTTCTTCAGCTCCGCGGTCATCTCCATCGGCGGCGGGCAGGGCAATGCCACCGACTACCGGTTGGATGGCGGCGATAACAACGACTACATGACCAACGTCAACATGCCGTTTCCTTTCCCGGACGCGGTGGCCGAGTTCAGCGTGGAAACGGCGGCGCTGGGCGCGCAAAGCGGCCTGCATCCCGGAGGCCTGGTCAACGTTGTGACTCGCTCTGGAACGAACCAATATCACGGGTCGGGCTTTGAGTTCATTCGCAACAACTACATTGATGCGACGAACTTCTTCTCGACGACAAAGGATACGCTGCACCAGAATCAGTTTGGCGGCACCTTTGGCGGCAAGATCATCCGCGACAAGCTCTTCGGCTTTGTGGCTTATCAGCGCTGGGTGAATGCACAGACGCAGTCCAACACCACGGCCTATGTGCCGACAGCCGCGAACCTGGCGGGCGATTTCTCAGCGTCAGACTCCGGCCAGCTTTTGGATCCTTTGACTGGCATACCCCTGGTCGGCAACAAGTACTCCTCAACGCCGGGCGTCACCTGGAAGCCTAGTCCCGCCGCGCTCAAGCTGGTGAGCTACCTTCCGACTTCAACCGCTGCGAATGGCCTTGTAACCTTTGCAATTCCGTCACAGGTTCAGGATAACCAGTTCATTACCCGCGTGGATGCGACTCTGACCCCCAACAACAGCCTGTATGGGCGGTATTTTCTCGAAGGCTATCAGAGTCCGGCATTCTATTCGAAATCAAACGCACTGCTGACCGCCAACCCAGGCAACTCGGAACGCGCGCAGTCGTTCACCCTTGGTGAAACCTACACGGTTACCAGCAATCTTGTGAACTCAGCTCACGCAACGGTCATGCGGCGGCGCGATAACCGCGGCCCCAACGCGGGCGGCTTCAACTCAAGCAATGTCGGCGTCAATATCTACGACATGACAACCGTGGGGATGCAGTTGTCGGTGTCCAGCAAATGGAGTATATATTGCGGCACATGTTCCGCGGCTCACTTCAATGTCAATACGCTGGCTCTTGCCGACGATCTGAACTGGGTACATGGCAAGCATCAGCTTGCGTACGGCGGGGAGTGGGTGCAAACAGAGCTCAACGTCAACAACGTCTATGAAGGGAACGGAACCTTCACCTTCGGCGGCAACTACAGCATCAAAGGACCCGGCGGGGCAAGCCCGGGCGGCGGCACAACGGCAGACCAGAACCTCGAATTTCTGGTCGGCGCGATGAGCGCCTATGGGCAGAGCAAAGCGCAACAGAATGCGCTGCGTGAGCCGATTCCGAGCCTTTACATCCAAGACACGTATCACCTGACAAACAAGGTTGTGCTGTCAGGCGGCGTGCGCTGGGATCCGGAGTTCGTTGCGACGGACTATTTCAACCGCGGCTCCGTTTTCAATATGGCTGACTTCCTGGCCGGCGGCCCGATCAGTACCGTCTATCCGAATGCACCTGCCGGATCGCTCTTCTACGGCGACAAGGGAGTGCCCAAGGCCTTCACGCAGAACTCGCCCTGGCAGTTCTCGCCGCGCCTCGGCGCAACTTTCGATCCGAAGGGCGACGGCAAAATGGTCATCCGTGCCGGTGCGGCGCTGGTCTATGACGAGCCAAACCTGTTTACGGGGCAGCGCAACCAGCAGGATCCTCCTTTTGCCCAGACGGTGAACAACACTCCGGTTGGCGTTCCATTGAGCTTCGACAGTCCTTGGTCGAATGGCTCGGTGACCACCAATCCCTTCCCGTTGGCACAGGTGCCAACGTCTACGGTTGCATTCCAGAAGGGGTCGCAGTACATTGTGCTTCCCACCAAATTCCACTCACCCTACATGATTCAGTGGACCGCGAGCGTCCAGCGCGAGTTCGGCCGCGGCTGGGAGGCCCAGGTCGACTATGTAGGCAACCACACGGCCTTCGGCCCCTATGGTTTGCCGATGAACCCGGCAGTTTACGGCCCGGTACCGGGGACCGGCGCCGCGCCCACAACCGGCAACTACTCGGCGCGCTTTGCGCTGACGGAAGCCAATGCAACCTGGGGCCCTTATTACTCGGGTGGCGGAACCGGCTCAATGTACATCATGGCTGGAGCGAATGCCAGCTATAACGGCATGGTCGCCAGCATTCAACACCGGTCGTCCACCTTTGTCTTCCTGGCCAACTACACGTGGTCGCACTGCATCGACATCTCCGACAACGCGGCGGACGTCAGCACCATCACCGTCCAGAATCCAGCAAATATCAAGGGAGACAAATCGAGCTGCGGATTCGACTTCAGAGACATCTTCAACTCCACCGTCGTGGCATCCAGCCACTTCAATTCCTTGCACGGCCTTCTGTCTGGGGTTGTGAACCACTGGGAGATTTCGCCCCTGGTGCACGCCACAGACGGCAATCCGTTCACAGTCACTTCGGGCATCGACAACTCGTTGATCGATGTCAACAACGACCGTCCCAATGTGGCCAATGCGAGCGCCATATACTCACATGCGAAGATCTTGAGCGGTCCTTCGACCAACGCACAGTACCTTAACCCTCTGAGTGCCGGAGCGTTTACGCAAAACCCGGCAGGCACCTTCGGAAACTCCGGGCGGTTTGCGTATCGGGGACCGAAGTTCTTCCAGGCGGACGCCGCTTTGACCCGCTCGTTCCCGCTGTACGAAAAGCTTGCGATGAACCTTCGGTTTGAAGCTTTCAATTTGCTCAATCACCCGAACTTTGCCGCTCCGGGAAGCTCCGCGGGGTACCTGGCTTCGAGCACGGCAATTAATGCCAAGACCTTCGGCCAGGTTACATCCACTACACAAGGCTATGGCGCCAGAATCTTCCAGGGCGCCGTCAAGATCACCTTCTAACTCGGTCCACCTCGCCCTTCTGCAAGATCGCGGGCGAGGTGGTCCACCAACTTCGAGTAAGTTACAAAACGCTGCAAGAGAAATGGCAGAACCCCAGCACCGTCGGGATTCTGCCATTTCTTTTGCGGCTTCGTTTTTGCGAGGCGTTCAACTCCCGGAAGAGGGTCAGGGCAGGGCGGGAGCGCGCATCGAGTCCAGGGCGGCTGTCAGGTCCTTGGAGAGGGATGCCTGTGCTTCTTCTTCAAGCTTGACGCCGTGGCTGGTGAGGTAGAAGACGTCGATGGCGGTTTCGCCTTCGGTATCGATGAGCGCTACCTTGATGTTGCACTGGTGCGAGCTTAGGGTCAGTGCGATCTGGCGCAGCAGGCCGGGCACGTCCTGGGCGATGACCTGAAGCAGCGTGGAGTGGGTGGAGGATTCTGAATCGAACTGAAGCCGTGTGGTCACCTCGACCTTGAGGTTCGAGGGGTGGTTCATGTGGCTGCGCGCTTCAAGCAGTTGCTGAACCTCCACCTTCTGCGCCACCACGTCATGAATGTTGTCGAGGAACCGGTCTTTCTCGCTGGGGTTTAGCTCCAGTGTGTGGAAGACGTCGGTGAAGTGGAAGCTGTCGACAATGACTCCGGCTTCGTTCGAGAAGGCGCCTGCCTTGACGATGTTCATGCCCCAGGCGGCCAGCGCTCCAGCCACATCGGCGAATAGCCGGGTACGATCGCGCGTAATGACGGTGAGGTCGAAGAGTTGTCGGTTTGGCCGCAGGTCGAGCTGGACGGGGTCGCTGTCGAGGTTGAGGGCCATCTGGAAGTGATGGCGGATCTGCTCGGGAAGGCGGGTCTGCAAGTAGCGTTGGGGCAATCCCTCAAGAAACTGCTTCAGGTCATCGTACTGGGTAGCAGGCACCATGGAGCGGATGCGGTTGAGCAGGGTGGGGTCGATGGAGGCGTGGTAGCGGACCTCGTCGACCGACCGGTCCATGAAGTTGGCCGTGGACATGTAGAACTGCCAGAGGTTTTCGGCCTTCCAGGGCGTCAGGGCCTCGGGGTTTACGGCCTTGATGTCGGCGAAGGTCATGATGGTGAGCATCTTGAGCAGTTGCGGGCTCACGATCTTCTCCGCGAATCCGCGTACATTCTCCATGTCGAAGATGTCGCGGCGCATGGCGTTGGACATTTCGAGATGGAGGCGGATGAGGTTGAGGATCGCCTCGCGCTCCTCGGAGTCGAAGTCGAGCCGGGCAAGGAAGGCGTCGGCGAGCTCGACGCTTTGTCCTGCGTGTTCGCCGGTGCGGCGGGCCTTGCCGGTGTCGTGGAGCAGGAGAGCCAGCAGGAAGAGGTCCAGGCGGTCGATCTCTGGCATGAGCTGGGCCAGGCGCTTCTCGAATTCGTGGGCCGGCTGGCGAAGGCCGTGAACATTGTCGATGGTGAGGAAGGTATGTTCATCGACGGTGTAGCGGTGATAGCTGTCGCGAATGACGAGGGCGTCGATGCCGTGGAACTCCGGAATCAGCATCTCGAGGACGCCGAGAGCGTGCATGGTCCTGAGCGCGTGGGCGGCGTGCGGCGCCAGAAGGACTTCGCGGAGGGCGTTCCAGAGGTAGGGCCCCTCGGGGATGTGAATGGCGAGCGCGGGCAGCGCGTCGGTGATGCGGTCTTCGGCGGCCTGCGAGAGCGTGTAGCCGTGCGTGGCCATGAGCGAGAAGATGCGCAGGATGGCGCTGGTGTCGTTGAACTGCGCGCCGGGGGCGATGTCGATGCGGCCCTGGTCGAGCAGAAAATCGGTGCCGGCGATGGGACTGCGGCGGCGGCGGAACTGGCGATAGAAGCTGACCGGAGCGGGGAGATGCTCCATGAGCAGGGCGGCACGGCGGTAGACGACGCGGGCGTGCCGGTAATATGTCCGCATCCAGTAGGCGGGATCGGCGGTGCCCCGTGTCTCAAGGCCGATGGAGTTGGCGGCGGCTTCGTCTTGCGACTGCCAGTCGAGGGTATTGTCGTCGCGGCCATGGCGGAAGTGGAGAAAACATCGGGCGGCGGCGAGGAAGTCGAAGGCAGCTTCGGCGTCGCCTCGGGCGCTTTGGAAGACGCCGCCGCGCTGGCGAGGCCACTCTTTGGTCTCCTTGAGGTGGAAGAGAAGGGCGAACCAGACGGCGAGGTGGTAGTCGCGCAGGCCGCCGGGACAGTCCTTGAGGTTCGGCTCGAGGTGAAAGATGGTGTTACCGAACTTGGCGTGCCGGGCGCGGGCGATCTCACCAAGCTTCTGGGTAATCGTGTTCCACTCGCTCAGAACCAGGCCGGGAAGGACCGTCTGGTGGAGCTGCTGGTAGAGAGGGAACTGACCGGCGAGGAAGCGGCGGTCGAGGGTGGCCAGCGTGAATTCGAGGTTGTCGGGGTCAAACCGGCCGGCTTCTTTGACCGTGCGCGAGCATGGGCTGGCGCGCAGGCCGATGTCCCACATTCCCTGAATGATGGCGCGAACGGCGCCTTTGGACTGCTCCTCGGTCTTTTCGTCGGCAAATGCGAAGAGCACATCGATGTCGGAATAGGGGAAAAGATCCTTTCGGCCGTAGCCGCCAAGTGCAAGCAAGGAAACGTTTTGCGCGGGCTGGCCTGCGAAAACGCGGCGCCACATTTCGATCAGAATGCGGTCCACCACGGCCGAACGGCGGCGGATAGCGGCGGTGCCGTCGCCGGTGCGCTCGCAGGTCTGGCGAACCAACGCCATCTCCCGCGTATACTGCTCCCGAAGATCGTCAACCGCCAAAGCGACTGGATTCGTCATGGTTTTTGCGTGGCCTGCCGAAGCAAGAATAGATTGTTAACAGAATAAGCGAAGTGGGGGCCGATGCGACAATTCTGGCCCGATTGTCTCAGAGATTAAGACAGTGCGCCAGTGCGATTTGCGCGGGGGAGCGGTCTTTTTGCGGAGAGTGCCTGTTTGCAGGTTGCTCCGGGGTTCTCAGGAGCGGTGCGCCCGGTTATGGAAAAGGAACGAACTTGTCCGTACAGAAGGCGGGGATTCCGTTCGAGGGGGTTCCCTGAACCGTCGAGTCCTCTCCGGCGGGCAGATGCAGGTTGGTGATGCCAGGTCCGAGTTGGATGTCGGCATGATTGAGCGAATAGGTGTAGCTGGCTGCATCGGTCAGCAGAACGCCATCGAGAATGGCTCCAACCCGATAGTCATGGGCGTAGCCGTTGAAAGAGATTTTGCCGCCCCCGGAGACGCGGACGTCGTGCAAAGTGATGTCGCGCATGGTGGGCGGGGAGTTGCCCTTGACGGTTCCAGCGGCTGTGTAACCGGTGTCGAGCGTGATGGGGTTGGGTGAGTCGCGGATGCAGACATCGTCATAGACAACGTCATGGGTGAGGCCGCCGCGCGATCCGTTGGACTTGATGCGGATGCCATTGTCTGGACCATCGAGGGATAGATCGGAGACGCGAATCTTGCTCACGCCGCCGTCGGTTTCGCTGCCGATGGACATGCCGTGTCCCCAATAGAAGTGATTGTGGCTGACTGTCATGTTGGTCACGCTGCCAGGACCGCCCTTGATGGCGACATTGTCGTCGCCGGTGCGAATAAAGCTGTGCGTGATGGTGATGTTCTTCGACCCGTTTCCGGGATCCACGCCGTCGGTGTTGCGGGCCAGGCGCTTCGGCGTGTCGATCCTCAATCCCCACACTGTAAACCCGTCGCCGTGGTTGTAAACGACGTGAAAGTTGGGTGAGTTCTTCAGGGTAATGCGATAGAGCGTGAAGTTGTCCGACGAGTCAGCCACAATCAGGCGCGGGACCTGCTGACGGCCCCCTGAGCGGGCCTGTTCGGCCAGATCCCACCACGAAAACTTCGAACCCAGCATCTTTTCCCCGCCCCGGCCATCGATAACGCCATCGCCCATTACGCCTGCGCCGGAGACATGATCCACCGAGATCAAGGGCTTGCATCCGCGGCCGGTTTCATTCACCAGGCCACAACTGCCGGGTAGGGTGGCGTACAGCGCTGGGTCGCGCGATGCAAACAGCGTTGAGCCTTTGCCCACCACAAGCGTCACTCCCTCGCGCAATTCCAGCGGTCCGCTCACAAAGGCATTCACAGCGCCTTGAGCTTGCAGCAGGACGCCCATGCCCTTGCCGCAGTGGTCGATGGCCTTCTGAATGCGAACGGTGTCCAGTTTGGCCTCGTCCGCTTCGGCCAGGGTATGGCCCGTGGTTTGGAGTTCCGCTTTGACAGTGGTGCAGATGGCCGGCACAGTCGGCTCGGTGACGGACCGGGTGTCCTGGGCGTTGCACAGTCTCAGACAGAACAGCAAGGCGCTGACGGCGATGAGCGGTCGTTTCATCCTTGAACTTCCTTCCCCAAGTACGGTTTGCGCCGGCGACCGGAAAACGGCTCCAAAAGACTTCCGGTCAGACTGCGTAAGTAAGCCCCGGACCGGAAACCTGCGCCGTGCCGGGGCTCTGTTTGTTGCTTTGAGCTGGTTCTTCCCAGCCATGATCGGACCTGGAGCGGTTGAGCAAAAACGGACCTGGTGTCTACAGCGCCGTTTCGCCGCGTTCGTCGTTGCGGATGCGGATGGCTTCAGCGACCGGGCTGACAAAGATCTTTCCGTCGCCGATGCGGCCGGTGCGGGCGGCGGCGATGATGGCCTGGATAGCCTTCTCTTTCAAATCGTCTGTGACCACCAATTCGATCTTCACCTTGGGCAGAAGATCGACCGTGTATTCACGGCCGCGGTAGAACTCGGTGTGGCCCTTCTGCCGGCCATGGCCGCGGGCTTCGAGAATGGTCATGCCTTCAATGCCTGCCTCGAGCAGGGCATCCTTGACTGCGTCCAACTTTGAGGGCTGGAGAATTGCTTCGATCTTGAGCATATGCAAAATGCCTCGCTTGACAGCGTAACAGGCGGGGTGGCTGGTTGCGCCAGTCCCGCCTGATCTTTTTGTGGACCTGAGGTCAATTCTGAGCCAAAGGTCAAGAGTTGAGGTCGTAGCCTTCTTCGTTGTGCTGGGAGATGTCGAGGCCCGCGGCTTCCTGATCGGGCGAGACACGCAGCCCCATGACCTTGTCCACAACGAAGAGCAGGACGAGTGTTCCGAGAATTGAGATGCTCCAGGCAACACCCACGCCGGCGAGCTGATTGAGCAACTGGCCCCAATGCCCGTCGATGGCGCCGGAGGGGAGCGCGTTTCCGGCTGCATCCTTGAAGATTGGATTGATGACGCTGGCTGCAAAGATGCCCGTGAGCAGAGCGCCAATGGTGCCACCGGCTCCGTGTACGCCGAAGGCATCCAGAGAGTCGTCGTAACCAAAGAAGCTCTTGACCATGAAGACCATGAAGAAGCAGAAGACACCGGCGATGAGACCGATGAGCAGCGCTGAGAAGGGCTGCACAAAGCCCGAGGCGGGCGTGATGGCGACCAGTCCAGCAACCGCGCCGGAGATGGCGCCCAGTGCAGTGGGCTTGCCATTGTGAATCCATTCTGCGATCGTCCAGCCCAGGGCGGCCGCAGCGGCGGCAAAGTGGGTATTGACGAATGCGCTGGTGGCCAGGGGGCTCGCCGCAAGGGCGCTGCCGGCATTGAAGCCGAACCAGCCCACCCACAGCAGGCAAGCCCCGATAAAGCTGAGCACCATGGAGTGCGGCTGCATCTTGGTGTGAGGGTAGCCAGCGCGTTTGCCCAGGTAGAGGCAGGTCACCAGAGCCGAGACGCCGCTGGTGATGTGGACAACCGTTCCGCCCGCGAAGTCGAGACTTGGGAAACGGCCGCCGCTGGCGTTCAGCAGGCCGCCCACGCCCCAGACCATATGGGCCATCGGGCAGTAAACCAGCAGGGACCACAGCGAGAGGTACACCGCCATGGCGCTGAACTTCATGCGCTCGGCAAAAGCGCCGGTGATGAGCGCCGGCGTGATGATGGCGAACATGAGCTGATAGACCATAAGCGTCTGCTCGGGGATGGTGGGCGCGTAGTCGGTGTTAGGCGTCAGCCCCACACCGCGCAGGAACAGGTGCTCAAAGCCGCCAACAAAGGCGTTGCCGTGGCCAAAGGCCAGCGAGTAGCCGACGACGGCCCAGATGATCGTGACCAGGCCCATCATGGCGAAACTCTGCATCATGGTGCCGAGGATGTTCTTTCTGCGGACTAGGCCCCCGTAGAAGAGCGCCAGGCCGGGGCCGGTCATCAACAGAACCAGGGCCGCGGAGACCAGCATCCAGGCGTTGTCGCCGGCCGATTGGGCGTTGGCGCTGGCGGTCTGTGCGTTACGAACAGCCTCTTGCAAGGCGGTGATCTGGGCCTGTGTGGCTGGAGCCGAGGGGTCTGGGGTAATGTTGGGGGCAACAGCCATGGCCATGGCCGGAACTCCCAAGACAGCAAGCAATAACAGCACTTTAAGAGCACGACGACACATACTTTTCCACTCCCGAGAAGATGCAGAGGGCCTAGGCCATGCGGTGTGGCGAGGTTCCGGCCGCCATTCCGGACGAACTGAACGATGTCGCGCCGGCAAGGAGAGCCCGGAACGTCTAAGGCGGCTGCCGGAGTAGGGTTCAACGAAGACACACTGGCGCGTAAGCGCCGATTCGCTGAAATGGGATATTTGCTCAAATCTTAAATGATTTTCATAAGGATTAGATAATGCTCTCTGGCAATATCATCGTTTTTGGGATAGAGGAGGCTTTGCATCGCCATGGCGACGCTGGTTCTCATGAAAAGTAAGGGCTGCACAAGCTCCGGAAAAGCTCGATCCGGAGGGAGGCAGGGTTTCAACCCCTGCATAAGGCCAAGAGAATCAAAACTGTTCTTAGGCGCGGAGGCTTGCTCGTCGCCAAGTTGGCGAACCCCCGGATTTTTCCGCAGTTGCCGGCTAAATCGCCGTCTCGCCCCGTTCGTCGTTGCGAATGCGAATAGCCTCCTCGACAGGACTGATAAAGATCTTTCCATCGCCGATGTGGCCAGTGCGGGCGGCAGCCAGGATGGCCTGAATGGCCTTGTCTTTCAGGTTGTCATTGATCACCAGCTCGATCTTGACCTTGGGGAGAAGGTCGATGGTGTACTCGCGGCCGCGATAGAACTCGGTGTGGCCCTTTTGCCGGCCATGGCCGCGGGCTTCGAGGATGGTCATTCCCTCGATGCCTGCCTCGATCAGCGCTTCCTTGACAGCATCCAGCTTAGCGGGCTGGATGATTGCTTCAATCTTGAGCATGTGCAGATTCCTCTTATGAGAGCTTGATGGGGGGCGCGCTTTTTGCTCGCCTCCGCCGGGTTATATCACGAGTTGAAGTCGTAGCCTTCCTCGTTGTGCTGAGACAGGTCGAGGCCAGCGGTTTCGTCGGCCGGGGAGACGCGCAGCCCGAGGACCTTGTCGACGACGAATAGCAGCAGGAGAGTCCCCACGATGGCGAGCGCCCAGCCGATGCCCATTCCAATGGCCTGGTTGGCGACCTGACGCCAGTTCCCGTCCATGGCGCCAGCGGGGTTCGCATGTCCTGCTGCGTCCTTGCCGAAGACTGCGTTGATGGCGCCGGAGGCAAGCAGGCCTGTTAGTAGCGCGCCCATCGTGCCTCCCACACCGTGGACGCCAAAGGCGTCAAGAGAGTCGTCGTAACCGAAGAACCTCTTGACCCTGAAGACCATGAAGGAGCAGACCACGCCGGCGATAAGGCCGATCATCAGGGCGGACATGGGTTGAACAAGCCCGGAGGCCTGGGTGATGGTGGCCAACCCGGCTACCGCACCGGAGATTCCGCCGAGGGCGGTCGGCTTGCCGTTGTTGATCCACTCGGCGATGACCCAGCCGATGGCCCCGGCTGCTGCGGCGAACTGGGTGTTGACGAATGCGCTGGTGGCCAGCGGACCCGCATTCAGCGCGCTCCCCGCGTTGAAGCCGAACCAGCCGAACCAGAGCATGGCTGCGCCGATGAAGCTGAGCACCAGCGAGTGGGGCGGCATATCCTCCTGCGGGTATCCAGCACGCTTGCCCAGGTAGAGAGCACAGACCAGGGCGGCAACGCCACTGGTGATGTGAACGACGGTGCCGCCGGCAAAGTCAAGCACCGGCCAGCGCCCTCCCGCGATGTTCAGCATTCCGCCCACGCCCCAGATCATGTGCGCCATCGGACAGTACACCACCAGCGACCACAGCGAGAGAAAGACAGCCATCGAGCTGAACTTGACGCGCTCGGCAAAGGCGCCGGTGATCAGGGCCGGCGTGATGATGGCGAACATAAGCTGGTAGATCATGAAGGTCTGCTCGGGGATGGTGCCGCCATAGTTGGGGTTGGGGGCAAGCGAAACTCCGCGCAGAAAGACGTGCTCGAAGCCGCCTATGAAACCATTGCCCGCCCCGAAGGCCAATGAATAGCCGACGACTGCCCACAGAACGGTAATCAGGCCCATCATGGCGAAGCTCTCCATCATGGTCCCAAGGATGTTCTTTCTTCGTACCAGGCCTCCGTAGAACAGGGTCAGGCCGGGCGCTGTCATCAAAAGCACGAGCGCCGCGGAGATGAGCACCCAGGCGTTATCGCCGGAGGTCTGGGCATCGCGGACCGCCTGTTGCAGTGCGGCGATCTGGGCCTGTGTGGCTGGCGGCGAGGGGCGCAAGTCGGGGGCAACAGCCCAGGCCATCGCAGGGAGCCCCAGAACGGCAGAGATAAACAGAAGTTTGATTCCACGACGCATACGATTCCACTCCCAAAAGGAATGCGATGGGTGAACAATCTCGCATTGTGGCGGAAGCCGGCCGCCATTCCGGATCAGTACAAGAATTCTCCGGTTGCGCAGGCCGAAATCACTCCTGGCCGCATCCGGACTGCGAGTGTTCCTAACAGCCGCCGGTAAACAGAGACATCGCCGGGTGAAGGGTGTGTTGGGAGGAATCTTACATAATCTTTACGAAAATCGCAAAATCTTTATGGCATCTTCATTCCTGTTGCGATATATGACGCCTGCGACTTGAGAATCCATGCGTTTGTCGCGAGAAATCTTGCCTCTGCGCCCTGGTGCTTTGGCCGTTCAATGGAATCTGCCTCTATGGCAAAGGCCGGACAGGAATGTGTGTCAACCGCTGCGAGCGGACCGGAGGTATATTAGAAGCATGGCGGCAACGGCAGAGCGGGACCACTACCTTTTCGGAGCGCTGGAGAGCAGTGCGCGGAACCGCGTCAAGCTGAATGAAGTGAGCTACGGATTCGAAGAGCCGGAAGGCATCATCCTCACTTCGATGGATTTTGCCGTCAACTGGATCAGGAAGAATTCCGTGTGGCCCATGACCTTCGGCTTGGCCTGCTGCGCCATCGAGATGATGTCCATGGGCGCATCGCGCTTCGATGTTGCGCGCTTTGGCGCTGAAGTTTTTCGGCCCTCCCCGCGGCAATCGGATTTGATGGTGATTGCCGGACGCGTATCGCAGAAGATGGCTCCAGTCATCCGTCGTCTTTACGACCAGATGCCGGAGCCGAAATGGGTCATTTCGATGGGCGCATGCGCCACCTCGGGCGGGGTTTTCAATAACTACGCTCTGGTGCAGGGCGTCAATCAGGTAATTCCCGTCGACGTGTATGTTCCAGGCTGTCCCCCACGGCCCGAGCAACTCTTGTACGCGATTACGCTTCTACAAGAGAAGATACAGCGTGAGCCACGCAGCCTCTTGAAGACCCTCAACGTTGGGTAAGTGGCAGTCTAAGTCTTGAACACCGCATAGCAAGAGAGTTACTGAAGTAACCACGGCAGCCTGCGATTTGTAATTGTGACGTAATCAACAATGCAACTTGTTGAAAAAAAATGTTCTGCCGGAATCGTCCTATGGTACGGTGAATAGTGCTGTATGGACGCCTTACGGTCCGTTGTTAGTACGGGGTCGAGTCAGTCCGAGCCGAAGTTTTTAGCTCGCAAACAGCCATTTCCAATTGTTTATTCAGCTTGATTGCGGAGGAAAAGCACATGTATGCTCGTGTTTCGAAGTGTGTGAACCGGGTTCTTGTATTGGCAGTTGCGGTGTCGATGCCCGCTGCCGTGATGGCTCAGGCCGGCCCGGCTGCGAAGGGAACCCCACCGACCAATCCGTCGTCGCGGTGGGATATCTTTTTGGGCTACAGTTACCTTTCTCCCCACGGTACGGTTGATACGCCGGTGCCAAGCGGTGCGATTGTTCCTGCTTCTTACGATTCCATCGGCGCCGGCGCCATCGCCAGCGCCGCCTATTTCTTCAACAAGTACGTTGGCTTACAGGCGGAAGTTGGGATTCATGAGTTTGGCGTGCAGAATTCCAACAACCTACCGGCTAACGGCACCGAGGGCAACAACTCCGGCTTTACCACCGTGGCTGGCGGCGTGATCGTGCGCGATCCTGTCGGGAACCTCACTCCTTTCGTGCACGCGGTTGCTGGCGGGGCTCTGATTGACGGCCCAACGCACAATCCCTTTACCTGGGGCCCCGATGTGACTGTAGGCGGCGGGTTGGACATCGAGACGCCGTACTTTCACCATCATCTCGCCATTCGCATTGTTCAGGCCGATTACGAATACATGCATGCCAACTTTGGCAACGGCACATGGGGCGGCGTCGCCAACGTCAACGCGGCTCGCATAAGCGCCGGCTTGGTGTTCCACGCTGGCTCCATCGCGCCTCCACCTCCGGTAACTCTGGCCTGCACCATCAATCCCGTTTCGGTCTTTCCGGGCGATCCGGTCAACGTGAGCATAACGGCTGGCGATCTCGATCCGAAGCTGAATGCGATTTATTCCTGGTCCGGAGCTGCTGTTACCGGCAACGGAACGTCAGCGACGGTGGCCACAGGTTCGCTCGTCCCGGGCTCCTATACCGTCAAGGCTGAGGTCAAGGAAGGCAAGCCTGGCAAGGAGGGCCTGAAGCCAGGCCAGACTGCCGATTGCTCGTCCACATACACCGTGAAGGCCTTCGAGCCTCCGACTGTCAGTTGCATGGCCAGCCCCAGCACCATCAATCCGGGCGACAAGGCCACAGTCACCGCTACCGGCGTGAGCCCGCAGAACCGTCCGCTGACCTATAGCTTCTCGGTTGCTCCTGGCACAGGCGCAATCAGCGGCAGCGGCGCTACGGCGACCTACGATTCGGCTGGCGCTCCCACCGGCGCGGTTGCCATTACCTGCAACGTCTCCGACGACAAGGGCGGCACTGCAAGCAGCGGGACCTCCGTCACGATTACCGCGCCTTACGTCAAGCCGATTCCACATGCCAGCGCTCTTTGCCCGATCGCATTCGATAAGGACAAGAAGCGCCCGACGCGCGTGGATAACGAAGCCAAGGCCTGCCTGGATCAGGTGACCGACGCTCTCAAGAACGATTCGACCGCAACCGTTGTGGTTGTGGGCGAAGCGAACGCCAAGGAGAAGACGCCGCCGAAGAGCAAGCACGCCAAGGTCAAGGATCTGGCCGCTGAGCGCGCTGTCAACACCAAGGACTACCTGGTGAACGAGGAGCAGAGTGGCATCGACGCCTCTCGCATCGTCGTACGCACCGGCACGGCGGACAGCCAGTCGGTGGAGGATTACCTGGTACCCGCGGGAGCTACCTTCGACAACGACGTGCAGGGGACCACTCCCGTGGATGAGAGCGTAGTGAAGACGGTAACGCGCAAGCCGATCCCGCTTCCCGGCGCCAAGGTTGTCCATCACAAGAAAAAGGCTGCGGCAACTAATTAGGCCCGTGGACTTGCCTGGAAAGTGAACAAGTTCGTCAAGCCTTCCGATTACGGAAGGCTTGACGAACGCAAAGCTTAAAAACACCTCCTGCAATCCTTAGAGGCTGACCGGGAAGCTGGTCGGCCTCTGCACTTTTATGGGTATCTTTTCTGTTTAAATATTTCTATGAAACCAGAGAGTTTCATTCCTTCAATGGGCCGCTCGCGGATGTGTCTCGATCTCCTGTGCGGGCGCGCGGCTCTTGCGCTCGCAGTTAAAGTGCTTCCCATCGCGTTCGCTGCTACCGGCCTCGCTGCGCAGGCGCCCTGGAGCGCGGTTGGTCCCGCGGGCGGAGATGCCCGCACTCTTGCCCCGGTTCCGGGTCAGCCCAGCCATCTTTACCTGGGCAGCACCAACAGTTGGATCTACGAAACCATCGATCAAGGTGTTTCCTGGCATCGTCTCTCCCGCCTCGAGTCCTCCGAAGAGCTTGTTGTGGACAACATCCTCGTGGATGCGGCAAATCCCGACATCGTCTATGCAGGCGGATGGAGGGCAGAGCAGCGCGATGGGGGCCTCTGGGTGAGCCATGACGCGGGCCGACAGTGGAAAGTGGTTGAAGCCCTAAGTGGCCAGTCTGTTTTTTCTCTTGCGCAGGCGCCCTCGAATCCCAAAATGCTGTTTGCGGGAACCCTGAATGGAGTCTTTCGCAGCAGCGATGGCGGCTCGTCCTGGAAGTCGATCAGCCCGCCGGGAAGCCGTGAGATTCACGAAGTCGAGTCGCTGGCGGTTGACCCAGTCAATCCGAATATCGTCTACGCGGGAACGTGGCATCTTCCGTGGAAGACGACCGACGGCGGCAAGACATGGAAGAACATCAAAAAGGGATTGATTGACGATTCCGACGTGTTTTCAATCATCGTAGATCCTGTCAAGCCCCGCACCGTTTTCCTCAGCGCGTGCAGCGGAATCTACAAGAGCGAGACGGGCGGCGAACTCTTCCACAAAATACAAGGCATTCCGGCAACGGCGCGCAGGACGCGCGTACTGATGCAGGATCCTCGGAATCGCCAGGTTGTCTACGCAGGAACTACCGAGGGGCTCTACAAGACGCTCGACGGCGGCAGGACATTTCAACGCATGACCGGGCCCGACGTGGTCGTGAACGATGTGTTTGTCGATCCAGAGGATTCGGATCATGTCCTGCTCGCCACCGATCGCGGAGGTGTGCTTTCGAGCATTGACGGCGGCGCAAGCTTTGTCGCTGCCAACCAAGGCTTTTCAGGGCGCAAGGTTGCTGCTCTTCTGGTTGACCGCGTCAATCCGGCACGGCTTTTTGCTGGGGTCGTCAACGACAAGAGCTATGGCGGTGTCTTTGTCTCCACCAATGGCGGAGTTGCCTGGGAGCAAATAGGCGACCTGCCCGGCAGCGGTCTCGACGGGCGCGATGTGTTCGCCCTCGCCCAGGCGGCCGATGGAACCGTGCTGGCAGGGACCAGTCACGGCATCTTCGCGTTGGAAATGAGTGATGGCCCAACCGGCCAGGATCCGCCGGGAATGCCAAGCTCCGCGGTCGTCAGTTGGCAGCCGAGGAACACCATCAAAAACACGGTTGTCAAGACGGCCACAGAGATCCACCGAGGAGAGCGCGTCAACGTCGAAAAGCAGGTGAAGAATCCTGCATTCGAGCTGCAAAGCCACGTGAATGCGCTCGATCTATCGGGAGATGCCTGGCTGGCTTCGACCGGCTTCGGGTTGCTTACAAGCCGGGACCAGGGCGCCAGTTGGCAGGGCGGCCAGGTGATGGGCTCCAGCGCGTACCTGTCCGTTACCGCGCACGGCACCCTCATGGCCGCGGCCAACTCCGAAGGTGTGGTTTTGTCCACGGACTCCGGCACAACCTGGATGCCCATGGGGATTCCAACGATGCTCACCCGCATCCATCGTGTGGCCTTTTCAGCCGACGGAACGCTGTGGCTGGGCGCGCGCGAGGGTGTCTACTTTACGCGCGATCGGGGCAAGACATGGCTGTGGTTTGAGCGGCTCCCCTTCCGCGATGTGGACGATCTATACTACGCGGCGGATTTGAATAAGGTGCTCGTCAGCTCGCGTACCAGCGACCAGATTTACGCCATCGACCCCAAGGCGATGAGTTGGAAGTTGTGGCAAACAGGCTTTCGCGTCGCGCTGGTTCGTGCGGCATCCCAAAGCTTGGTGGCCGCCTCGCTCTACGACGGTGTTCTGGTTCAGCCGCCGGATACGGCCACGGAGACCGGCCAGAAGTGATTTGCCGCACCGGTTTTCTGTATCATCGGAACATGCAGACCGAGATCGCCGATTCCCGCCAATCAATTGCCTCTCCCGGACGAGCGTTCCGGACTCTTGACCCGCGGCTTGAGCCGATTGCCGCCAAGGTTCTCGCCGGCGAGCGGCTCGACTTCAATGACGGCCTTGCGCTCTACGGCTCGTCGGACGTGCTGGCCGTCGGCTGGCTGGCCAACCACGTGCGGGAGCGGATGCACGGCGATGTGACGTATTTCAATGTCAATCGCCACATCAACCCCACCAACGTTTGCGTTGCGGCCTGCAAGCTCTGCGCCTTCGGCCGCAAGAAGGGCGATCCGGCCGGCTACACCATGGCGCTTGAAGAGGCCTGGGAGACGGCGGCCTCAGGCTACTCCGAGGCGGTCACAGAGTTTCACATTGTCGGCGGATTGCACCCAGACCTGCCTCTCGAATACTTTCTCGACCTGGTGCGGGGCCTGAAGCAGCGGTTTCCCAAGGTGCATATCAAGGCCTTCACGATGGTCGAAGTGGCGTATCTTGCACGGCGGGCCAAGCTGAGCATTGAAGAGACTCTCGTGAAGTTTCGCGAGGCCGGCGTGGACTCGATGCCCGGCGGCGGCGCCGAGATCTTCGCATCGCGGGTGCGATCCATTATCTGCGATCACAAGATCGACGGCGAGGAGTGGCTCACCACGGCGCGGCTGGCCCACCAGCTAGGCTTCAAGTCCAATGCGACCATGCTCTACGGCCACATTGAGAACGATGAAGACCGTGTCGACCACTTGCTCAAGCTAAGGGCGTTGCAGGACGAGACCGGCGGCTTTCAGACCTTCATCCCGTTGGCATTTCATCCGGAGAACACGCCGCTCGACCATTTGCCCGTGACCTCGGGGCTGACCGATATCCGCCAGATTGCCGTGAGCCGGCTGCTGTTGGACAACTTCCCGCACATCAAGGCGTACTGGCAGATGCTCACGCCCAAGATCGCGCAGATAGCGCTGCGCTTTGGCGCCGACGATCTGGATGGCACGGTGATCGAGGAGAAGATCTACCACGACGCCGGCGCAACCACGCCCCAGGGCATGACCCGCAAAGAACTCTGCCGGCTCATTACCGAGGCCGGCCGCGTGCCCGTGGAGCGCGACACGCTCTACAAGGCCGTAACGCGCACCGAGGATAGTTTTACAGTCGCGGTGTAGGGGCAGAGTTCTTCTGCGAACAATTTCGCCGAATCGTGGCTCGCTGAATCATGGGCGATGCGGACCGCTAACGAGGATCGACAAGACCCTTCGCGATCATTCCCAATGCTGTGATGCTGGGCAGGAAGAAGTAGTCTCCGCCCCGCAATTCCACAAAGTTGGGCAGATGGCTACAGATAAACGGCGGATTTGTTGCGCTGCCGTCTCCCTGCACAACAAACTTGCCTTGTCCGCCGTGATTGCCTATGAGCATGTCTTTGTCGTTTCCCTGGCGCGCATCGTTGCCATAGTCGATCCACTGCTGTTGAACGAATTCGAACTGGCGCGAGAGGCTGGCGTTGAGAGCCATGAAAACGATGCCGCGATCCTCGGCGTCCGACACTGGCTCGCCTTCCGGGACTGGACGTCCATAGGGAAGCCCCCGGCGTGTGATGCGCCGGCGATCGATCAGCTTGCCGTTGAATCCAAAGGCGTCGCGGGGATGAACGCGCCGCACATGAGCGCCAATGGGGCAGCGGGTTCCTTCGGTGTCGGCGCCGTAGGTGAAGTTCGTGTTTTGGTTTGGATCCTTGACGATCGATGGGTCCGGCTTGTCCGGGGAGAGCTCAATCGGCGTTCCATCTCTCCAGCGGCCAATGAATTTGGCTGCCAGCTTCTCTTTGCCGCCGCCATACTGGGCAGCTTGTTTGTCGAGATAGGCTCGGAAGGCAGCGACATTCTGATGCATCTTGCGGTACACCATAAAGGTGCCATTGCCGGCGAGAATGTGCGGCAGCGGCGCCACAGGCAGCTCTCCCGCTTCATCGGCATAGCCAAGCAGCAATTCTCCGGTCGCCAGCGGAGCCCAAGTGCCATCGGGCATCAGCTTGCCTTGTCCTGGCTGCGTGCTTCGTTCCACACCCAGATAATCCGGGTTGCCAAATCCATCCGTGTAGCCGAAATGCTCCCGCGTTGTCGGCTTTCCGTCGTCCATGATCGCGGCTGCATCTTGAGTCGAAAGCTCGACTGCCGCTCCTGTCTCCTGGATCAACGCCTGAATCGTAAGATAGCGTGCGTCTAGCGCAGCCTGTGACTGTGCGTTGATGCCGAGCCATGCATGAACGTGGTTATCGTGCCAGAGTGTGTCCCAACGTTCGGGGGAGTTAATCCCGGTGTCGCCCAAGATGGCCGCGCGGCTCTTCATGCCTTGCTGAAACTCAACGGGAAAGCTCAGCAGCGTCGCTTCAGGCAGTTCGAGGGCAGCAAGCCCGCGGTGGGTGAATGCGATGTTCAATGTGCTCTGCGGCTTTCCACCGTCCCAACGTTGGCCTGTGGTAATCGCGGGCAGCAAACGGCCAATCAGCGCGCGGGCGCGCGCTGCATCGTCGAAGTGCAGAAAGATGTACCGGGCGAAGGGAAGGTTATAGCCCCGCAGAACGAACCCTTGAATATCGGTCTCATTGAGTTTACTCATTTCGGCCGCCAATCTTGATTTCTCTACGTGGTCCCATCGACCCTGATTTTGGAAGGGGCTCGGACTTCAACTTGTTTACGAACTTTGTGAATTCAGCTTGCAGCTTGGCCGGCTTCATGCCTTGGTGACTTGCAATGAAGTCCGCGACGGCACGCTGTGTTTGCAGCGCGCGAAGCGTCTCAGGGACTGACTTGTTGTTGACCGCGGCGAAGTAGAAGGTGGTCTGGAGCTGGCAGGCCTTCATATAGTCTACGAACGCCTGCGTGCTGGCCGCGCCCGGATATCCCACGCAGTGGCTCCAGACCGCGTCAAGGTGTTGGGGAACAGCCGCGGCGAGCCCGCGCAAATAACTCTCCAAATCTCCGTCGCAGTTGGACTCAAAGATGAGGTATTTCGAGTTGAGGTGTTCTTCGATGGTGGGCGCGCCGACAAAGATGACATCGTCCATCACTACAAGCCTGGCCATGTGAGTGCCGGGAGCCAGCGCGAACGGACTCTCTGCGCCGGTGGGCAGCTTGGCGAGATAATCGCGGATTTGCAAATCGTGCGACGGCGTCACCCTCGCATCGTCGATGATGGGCGAGAGAATCGTCAGTCCGTAGACACTACCGTTCTTATTCGGCATGGCAGCTTTCTCTAGAAAACGATTGGGGCTTGGCCCGTGTCGCCCAGGTGACCTTGCACCTGAATTACAAAGTTGAGATACGCACCGCTGAACTCTTCAGGAGTGCACTTCCCGGTTGCCTGAACCAGGCTGTCAAACGAAGCCTGAACAATGTGGGCCGACTTCAGATCGTTCGCGGTGGCATGGGGGTAAGCGGTGAAATAGTAGTCGGTATCGAACTGGACGCGCGAGATGTATTCCTTGAAGAGAGTTACTGGCATGGATCCGGGAAACTTTTCGCTCCATCGCCAGACCATGTTCAACCCATTGCTGAGAACGGCAGAGAATGCGTCGATGTATTGATTCCAGGTTCCGTTGAAGTTGCTGAAGAACAAAAGATAATCGTATTTCAGCTCTTCCTTGGTTTGCCGGTCTCCGAGATAAGGGAACCGTTGACGCGGAACAATGACCCAGCGCGCAAATTCGATGAACGAGAGGTTAATTAAGTCCTGTTGCAGCGACTTAACTTGTCCAAGCACAAAGAAGATCGCTCGCACAATCCAGGTCTTCCACGGCTTCATCGGCGTGATGGCATTCATCGCGTAGACTTTGCCATTGATATTGCTCATACGGTTCCTTCCCTGGACCTGGGGATCGCGTACACAGACTAGATCCAAGCGGTAAACAGGCGATTGGGGGAAGTTGGGGAGTCGCCGTTATGCAGCCGCTCTCACGAGGTTCCAGTCTAACAGTCGAACTGTGTCCTTTGCCAGTGTTTTCAGGGCCCGGCCGTGAGTCACTTGAAGGGTACGGCTGAATCGTCTGCCAAGAAATGACGCTTTGGTGTTAGGGCATGACCTCATCCGTGCTGAAAACGTTTGCTAATTTAGAGGGACTCGCAGTCTGCGAAAACTCTTTGGAGCGGTCAAACGCGTCAGGTTACAGCTTTAGCTGCGGCGTACAGGCCATCCAGTCAACGGGGCTTTAGCCACAGGGGAAACTCGGTCGAGGAGGTAGGACCTTAGCCGAGTTTCCGCGGATTCCGATATATCCCGCTTTCCATCACGCGCACGGGATCCAGCTCTCCGTTGTAAACATAGATCCAGCATTCAAGGGTGCTGCCTGACGCGAGAGTCACGGGGCATCGCGCACGGATGAAGAGGCTCTTGCCTGGCGCGTCGGGATTGAATCCTTCGTACTCGTCGAGTTGGCGCAAGACATCCTCGTCTTCCGGCAATTGAAAAACAGTACCGGCTACTATTTGCTGTGAGGATGGGTCAAGTACGGCTCCTGGGTAATCGCCAAGATCGTAAAGCACAGCGCGAACGAATCCGTCTCCCACCGGCCGCAGTTTCTCGACCGCCGCCGCGATTTCATTCGGAGTGCGGCCTGGAAGTAGGGTGCCGTAACTGAAGAGATAGTCGCCCATGGGCGAATCCTATCACCTGCGGCGGAGCGCTCAGCAGGAATCAGGCAGCGTGAGGCGTGAGCTTGATGCCGAGGGCTTTCATCACGCCGAGGAAGGTGGAGAGGCGGGGGTCGCCGGTGGGCGAGAGGGCTTTGTACAGAGCCTCGCGCGTGACGCCTGCCTGGCTGGCGAGTTGGGTCATTCCCATCGCGCGCGCGATATCGCCAAGGGCGGTCGCGATCAGGGCCGGGTCGCCGTCCTCAAATGCGGCTTCGAGATAGGCAGCGATGGACTCGGGGCTATCGAGATACTCGGATGGATCCCAGAGAGTTGTTTTAAGAGCCATATTGAGCCTCCTTGGCAAGCTGCTTTGCCTTGACGATGTCCGAGTCCTGCGTTTTCTTAATGCCTCCAACAAGGAGAAGAACCAACAGGTTTCCTGTCTGGTGAAAGTAGACCCGGTAACCCGGCCCGTAATCGATGCGCAGTTCGCTGACACCTTCACCGACAGGCTTCACATCTCCGAAGTTGCCTAGCGAGAGGCGGCGAATTCGGATTTGAATGCGAGCCCGGGCCTGTTCATCGCGGAGCTTGCGCAACCAGTTTGCGAAGAGGTCGGTCTGGCGGACCTCGATCATATGTTAACTATAGTTCACAGAGCACTCGATTGCAAGTTGAATGGTTGAATAAGCGCGTGGTCTTCAGAACCAGTGTTCGTGCATTCGCTCCAGGAACTCCCGAGTGATCGGATAACCGGATGCAGAACCTATTACAGAGTCAACAGGGCAGTAGGGACAAATGGCAGTTTGTGCATCATCGATCCACTCCACGATCTCCGAGGGTGGGAAAGTGGCGAAGCAATAGAAGCATCCGCAGAGTTCGCTGCGCTCCAGCACAGCGCGATGTAGCGAAGAGTGCTTGTGCGCCGCAATGTGATCGGGCTCGAAGATTCGGTGCCTGATGGTCATGGCTTGGCCTACTAGTGAGAGTTATTGCGATCTTTCGGAATTTGAATGAAAGTGCACCCAGATTCCCTCCGCGGTTTTGCGGGGAACCACGGCGGCAAGCGACTCTGCGGTGGCTTGCTGCACGTCGCGGAGACTGCCGAAGTGAGTTAGGAGGCGCTGGCGGGTTTGCGGGCCTACGCCGGGAATCGTGAGTAACTCCGAATCGCGGTCGCGCATGGCCCTGCGCTGGCGATGATAGCCGACAGCGAAGCGGTGGCTTTCGTCGCGGATAAGCTGGACGAGATGAAGGACAGGCGAGCGGCGGTCGAGGACAATAGGCTCCTGCTCGTTGCCATAGAGGTAGATGACCTCCTCGCGCTTGGCGATGGAGGCAAGCGGCGGCGTGGTTAGTCCGGCTGCGGCGAAATCCAGAGATTCCAAAGCCTCGGCGGCTGCATGCAACTGGCCAAGCCCGCCGTCGATGAGGATGAGGCTGGGGAGAGTCTTGGGCTCTTTCGAGGATTTTCCCTCCGGGGCTAAAGCCCCTCTTTCCTTTGGGCCGCTTTCGGCACGACTGAAGTCGTGCCCTTTCAAAGCGCTGGCTCCTTGGTGAGCATTTGTGCTTTCCCAGGTCCCAGAAGCGGGACCTGGGGCACCCGGCATTGGCTTCTTTTCGTCGAGAAGCCGCCGGTAGCGGCGATGGACGACCTCGCGCATGGACGCGAAATCGTCCACGCCCAGCACGGTCATGACTTTGAATTTGCGATATGCCTGCTTGTTCATCTTGCCGTCTTCCCAGACGACCAGCGAGGCTACGGTTTCCGCGCCCTGGATGTGGGAGATGTCGAAGCACTCGATGCGGCGGGGCAGCTCAGGGAGCATGAGGGCGTCCGCCAGGGCTTCCTGAATGGCCTTGCGCGCGGGTTCGAGGACGCGGAAGCGTTGCGTGTACGACTGCTTGGCATTCTGCCCCGCCAGGTCAACCAGCGACCGCTTTTCGCCGCGCAGCGGTACGGCGAGTTCGACGCGGTGGCCCGCATGTTCGGCGAGCAACGCAGATAAGGAGTCGCGGTCATCGAAGTCGACTGGGATCAGGATCGAGCGCGGGACATAGTGCTGGTCGATGTAAAGCTGCTTGAGCAGGGCCGAAAAGACGGGTGCTGCGTGGAAAGGCGTGTCTGGGCGTGACTCGGATTTGTTGGATTCCCAGGTCCCAAAATCGGGACCTGGGGCACCCGACGTTGGCGGATCCAGGGTCTCAGAAGCGAGGCCCGGCGCACTCAGATTCTCGGGCGTTTCCAGCAGGTCGGGCAGATCCTCCCAGAAGAATTCGCGGCGGTCGACGATCTTGCCGGCGCGCATGTGGAAGAGGTTGACGGCGAGGTTTCCGTCTTCAAAGTGGTAGCCGAAGACGTCGGTATCGTCGTCCAGCTCCGCGGTGGCGACGCGCTGCTTTTCCTGGAGCTGGTGAAGAGTTGAAAGCTGGTCGCGAAGGCGGGCTGCTGCCTCGAAGCGCTCGTTCTGAGCCGCGTCCATCATGCGGGCTGTGAGCAGGCGCTCCAGCTCGGCATGACGGCCTTCCAGAAAGAGTTGTGCGTCGCGGATGGCGCTCTTGTAAAGCTCTGGCGTGGTCAGCTCCTCAACGCATGGGCCGAGACAGCGATGAATGTAGTACTGAAGGCAGGCGCGGGGATGGTAGCGGGAGAGATCGACTTTACAACTGGGGATGAGAAAGCTGCGATGAATGAGATCGACGATGCGGTAGGCCAGGCTGCCGGGAAAGTAAGGCCCGTAGTAGGCCGCGCCGTCTTTGTGCAGGCGGCGGGTGACAAAGACCTTGGGAAAGCGGTCGGCGAGAGTGAGCTTGACGTATGGGTAACTCTTGTCGTCCTTGAGCAGAATGTTGAAGCGCGGCCTGCGCTCCTTGATTAGGTTGGTTTCAAGCGCCAGGGCCTCTGACTCGTTGGCTACGAGGATGTAGTCGAGATCGACGGCCTCGCGCATGAGGGAGCCGGTCTTGGCGTCGGCCTGCGCGGCCTCCAACAGGTATGATCGGACGCGTGCGCGCAGGTTCTTGGCCTTGCCAACGTAAATGACCTCGCCCTCGGCGTTTTTGTAGAGGTAGACGCCGGGTTGGATGGGAAGGTTACGGATTTTCTCGTAGAGGTCCATGAGGGGCGAAGCCAGTACAAAGAATAGCGGGAAACAGCTCCCGGCTCCTAGCCGCCTCTTCTCGGTCCGGCGCAAATGAAAACTCCGCGCTTTGTTTACCGAAGAGACTGAGAGCTGAAGGTTGGCGGTCAAAAGTTGCCCTTCGGCGCGCAATCCTTACCAGGTTAGGTAAAAAATACATGGTTGATTTAGAAGGGCTAGGCAGAAATCATCGGGGCAACCCCATGTGTTTTCTATGAGTTGGGTGAGAATTGGAGTTTGGTGTTTTAAATGCATCTCCGATAGTGCAAAGGTAAGGCCATCTTGAACGGCGATTTGACGCTGGTCAGCTTATATGGCAGGAGGAGCAGAAAAATGAGCGTGAATCGGCTTGGAATCATGGGATTGGCGTCGGCTTTGGCGGTGATGGGCGCAACGGGTTGCGCAACCAAGAATTATGTGCGGACTCAGACCGCGCCTCTGGTGGAGCATACCGGCCAACTCGAAGACAAGACGGCGGCGAATAACCGTGATCTGCGCGATGCGGACGACCGTGCGCAGGCGGGCATCAAGCAAGCGCAGGGAGCGGCGGATTCGGCCAGCCAGAATGCTCAGAACGCGGCGAAGGCGGCTGGGGATGCGGAGACAGCGGCCGACAACGTCGTGCATCGCGCGGACTCGCTGGACAGTGTTGTAAAGGGGCTCGACAACTACCAGCCGATCGGCAACGTGTCGGTGACGTTCGGCTTCGACAAGGCCGTGCTGACTAAGGACGATCGCGAGCAACTGGATGACTTTGCCGCAAAGCTTGGATCGGCGAAGGGCTACATTCTGGAAGTGACGGGTGGGACGGATTCAACCGGACCGGCCCAGTACAACTATGAGCTGAGCCAGCGCCGGGCTGATGCGGTGGTGCAATACCTGGCATCGAAGTACGGAGTTGCTGCGCACCGTTTCTATCTGATCGGCATCGGCAAGGACAAGGAAGTAGCTCCAAACACAACCGCCGAAGGACGCAAGCAGAATCGGCGCGTCGAGGTGCGGTTGCTCTCGAATATGAGCGCGGCGCCGGGCGAGGTAGCGACGGTCCGTTAGGGACTGCGCAGTGTCTTAACCCGCAGCATGTTTTTTGTGAGTGGGGAGGGCCGATCCGCGGTGCGGATCGGCCCTGTTGTGTGTGGGCAAGTTTATCGGGTACTATGGCGCGCCCTGGAGATGTTTGAAGCAGGGCTCAGGCAACGGCCAGACGTTTGAGCCGGATGCGGCCCGCGGGGATTTGCGCCAGGTCGAAATGCGCCTGCTGCGTGATCCAGCTTTGGGCGCTGCCTCCAAAGACTTGCGAGAGGCGGATGGCCATCTCAGGCGAGATGCCGCGCTTGCCGTTTACGAGCTCGGAGAGGCTAGTGCGTGTGACGCCTAGCGCCGCCGCTGCCTGGGTGATGGTGAGGCCGAGGGGCTCAATGCACTCGGAGAAAACGACGGTGCCGGGGTGAGGCGGGTTCTTCATCGGCATGGTGAAACCTCCTTAGTGGTAGTCGAGATAATCGACATCGAATGCATCGCCTTCAACAAACCGAAAGATCACCCGCCAATTGGCACGAACCGTGACCGCCCAAGATCCTCTCAGCGCGCCTTTGAGCGCGTGGAGCCGGAAACCTGGAAGATCCATATCCTCAACTGATGCGGCGGCGTCCATACGCGCAAGTATATTGCGCAGCTTTGTCGAATGTTCTCCCAGAACACCACGCGGGTCGTCGTCTTCATACAGGCGTTTCAACCCTTTGTGGCGAAAGGAGCGGATCACAATCAATCGTAATGCGTAACGTAACGCAGGTCAAGCGCCGGTGCGCACATTCTTCAGCTCCGGTTCATTGCTGCTGGCGGATGTGTTCCGCGCGCACCTGCACTGCGGTAAACAGGCAGAGAAAGGGCGCGCCGGCCGCAGCGGCCTCGACTGCGGGGCGAGGGTTGGTGTCTTCACGCTCGACGATGCAGACTACCGCGGCTACGATCATGCCGGCTTCGTGAACAGCTTGTATCGCCGTAATCATGGAGGCGCCGGTGGTGCTGGCGTCGTCGACGACGACCACGCGGGCGCCAGGACGGCAGAAGCCTTCGATGCGGCGGCCTGTGCCGTGAGTCTTCTCGGCCTTGCGGACCAGGAAGCCGTGCAACAGAGGCGCGTCGGGATTCGTTTGCGCGCGCCATGCACTCGCGGTGGCCACGTTCGAGACAATGGGGTCCGCGCCGAGCGTCAGTCCGCCGACAGCTTCGGCTTCGATGTGGAGTTCTTCGAGCAGCTCAAGGATTGCATGACCTGTGAGTCGGCCGCCCTCGGCGTGCAAAGTCGTGGTCCGGCAGTCGATGTAGTAGTCGCTTGTGCCGCCGGAGGAGAGCTTGAACTGGCCGAGGCGGAAGCTGGTGCGGGCGAGGAGAGAGAGCAATTGCTGGGCGTGGGTGGTCATTGGCTTTGATTGTAAAGGGAAGGGCCAGCGGTCCTTCAAACCTTGTTCAAATGCCGGAAGCCGCTGGTGCCGAGGAGCATGAGCGAGAAGAGTAAAAAGTTGTAGCAGGCGTGGACCAGGACGCTGGCTGCAAGGGAACGGGTGAGCAGACGCACAGTGCACAGCACCAGGCTGACCACGACGAGCAGAAGAAACGTGCCCAGGGAATAGGCCGTCTGGTCGCCGTGCATCAGGGCAAAGGGAACGCTGGTGAGAATGGAGGCGGCCACCATGGCAAACATGGACCATTGCGGATTGCCGCACTCGTCGAGCGGGAGCGCAGGCTTGCCAGTGGACCGCTCGACGCTCCAGTCCCAGGCCGTGGCGAAGGCCGGAAGTAGAAAGCCGCGGAAGGCCATCTCCTCGAAGAAGGGCGCGCACGTGACGCCGAAGGCGAACATTAGCCAGGCCGCGCCCGGGGTCTGGAAGAGCTTGTCGATGGGCGCATTGGTCGGGCCAGGCAGCAGCGCTTCATCGGCCATGGCAAGCAAAAAGCAAAGGCAGGCCGCGCCAATCAGCCGCCAACGCAGGCGCACAGCGGTTGCGGCGTTCCAATGCAATCCAGCGAGAAAGCTTTTGCGCCAGACCAGCGGAAAGACGAACAGACATGCGGCGAACGTGAGCAGGTACAAGGCCGCCATGCTGCCGATGGTGTAGTGAATCTCGGTGGTTGCACCTTGCAATGTGGAGACACCATAGAAGTGATAGTGCAGAGCGCCCCATGTCAGCAGACTCGTTCCCATCAGACCAAAAAGTGCAAGCACAAAAAGGAGACATACGTGGCCGAGATGCGGTATCCGCGCGGGAGGGCGAACAACAGGCTGGGTGTAAGACTGGAAGAGGAGGCGCTCGGGGGCAGGAGCGGCTGGGGTGAATGGATCGGGGAAAAGGGGCGCCGGTTGGGCCTCGGCGTCGTCCGCGCGAACGGGATCGCCGTCCCACCCGTCGGGGGAGAGAGAGCGCGTTGGCTCGATTGCATCAAGGCACCCAACAGGGTCGATCTCGTTCAACGAACGGGGTTCTTCCGCGGGCTGAGTCGGAATCTGCTCGAAGCTGTCGTTCGTGTTCATGCGAGCCCCGTTTTCTTTTTGCGGGGACCGGGCTTTGATGGAGCGGCCTCCTGTTGAGCCGGACGCTTGGCTCTGGCGCGCGTCGACGCCAGATCTGCCTCCGCAGGCGTAGCTCGCTGTGTCCGTTTTGGCTTAGGGATCTTAGGCAGCGGAGTGGAAACCAAGGTTTCAGATGCGAGATCCGGGCTGTGCCGCGGACCGGATGAAGCACCCAATTCAAGGGTGATTGGTTCAGGCTCTTCATCCATCGCGGCAAGGCGGCCATTGGCGGAAGTGTAATAGCGCGTGAGGAACTGGCCCGTGTAGGAGCCGGGAGTGCCGGCGATCTTTGCGGGGCGTCCCTGGCCTACGATGCGGCCTCCGTCTTCGCCGCCCTCGGGTCCAAGGTCGATGATCCAGTCGGCATTGCGGATGACGTCGAGGTTGTGCTCGATGATGATGACCGAGTTGCCAAGGTCGGCGAGGCGATGAAGCACTTCAAGCAGCTTGCGCACATCGTCGAAGTGAAGGCCGGTAGTTGGCTCGTCAAGTAAATACAGGGTCCTGCCGGTTTGCCGCTTCGATAACTCACGAGCCAGCTTCATGCGCTGCGCTTCGCCGCCGGAGAGTGTGGTGGCGCTCTGGCCGAGATGGACGTAGCCGAGGCCTACATCGACCAGAGTTTGCAGCTTCTGGCGCACCTGGGGCACATCGGCAAGGACGGGCAGCGCGTCTTCGATGGTGAGATCGAGAATGTCTGCAATCGAGTGGCCGTGAAACTTGACGGCAAGCGTTTCCTGATTGTAGCGGCGTCCGTTGCATACTTCGCACTGGACGTAAACGTCGGGCATGAAGTTCATTTCGATGCGGCGCTGGCCGTCGCCCTGGCAGGTCTCGCATCGGCCTCCACTGACATTGAAACTGAAGCGCCCCGGCTTGTAGCCACGTTCGCGAGCCTCGGGCAGCATGGCAAAGAGGTCGCGGATGGGCGAGAAGACCTGCGTATAGGTGGCTGGGTTGGAGCGCGGCGTGCGGCCGATGGGGGACTGATCGATGCGGACAACCTTGTCAATTTGTTCCGCGCCTGTGATGGATTCGTGGGCGCCCGGCTCTTCGCGCGAGCCGTAGATAGTCTGCGCCAGGGAGCGGTAAAGGATATCGTTGATGAGCGTACTCTTGCCGCTGCCGCTTACGCCGGTGACCACGGTCATGACTCCGAGCGGAATACGAATCGTTACATCCTGGAGGTTGTGTTCCCGCGCACCTACGACAGTGAGCCATTTGCCGGTGAGGGGTCGTGGCTGGTCGCGCTGCAGCATGGTGGCCGCTCCGGAGAGATAGCGTCCGGTGAGCGATTCGGGGCACGCCATGATCTCTGCCGGCGTGCCTTGAGCGACTACATAGCCGCCGAGGCGTCCCGCGCCAGGACCCAGATCAAGCACGTAATCGGCATGGCGGATCGTGTCTTCGTCATGTTCGACGACAAGAACGGTGTTGCCCAGGTCGCGCAGTTTCTCGAGAGCCTGGATGAGGCGGTTATTGTCGCGCTGATGCAATCCGATCGAGGGCTCGTCGAGGACGTAGAGAACGCCGCGCAGACGCGATCCAATTTGAGTTGCGAGTCGGATACGCTGCCCCTCGCCGCCGGAGAGCGTGGCGGCGTTGCGGTCCAGCGCGAGGTAGTTGAGTCCGACTCCGCAGAGAAATTCCAGTCGTTCCACAACCTCGAGGCGGATGCGCTCGACAACCAGGGCCTCGCGGGCCGTGAACTTGAGGTTGATGGCGGCAGAGAGGGCACGGTTCAACGGCAGGGCAGTGAAGTCCGCGATCGAGAGCCCGCCGATCTTGACCGCCAGCGATTCCGGACGCAGGCGCTTGCCACGGCAGACGGGGCAGGGCGTGGCGGACATGAAGTTCATCATGTACTCGCGATAGCCGTCGCTGCGCGCCTCGTCGGTGGAGTCGCGGAGGTAGGTGAGAATTCCGTGAAAGCCGGTGCGGGGAGCCTCATTCTTGGGCGGGCCATAGACCAGGATGTGCTGCTGGCGCGGAGGCAGATCTTCAAAAGGGAGCTTGAGGTCGATGCCGTAGCGGTCGGCGGCCAGATGGACGAGCTTGAGGAGGTACTGCGAAGACGAGCCGGGCCCGAGGCCGCCGTCGAGCAGCGGCTTTGACCAGTCGGTGATGACTTTGGCGGGATCGAGATCGTAGAGCGAGCCGAGGCCGTGGCACTCCGGGCAGGCGCCGAAGGCCGAGTTGAAGCTGAAGCTGCGCGGCTCCAGCTTGGGCACGTCGAGTCCGCAATCGGGGCAGGCCATCGAGGATGAGAACAACTGCTCCTCTGCCCCGGTGACGGCGACTAGCGCCAGGCCGTTGGCCAACTGCAAAGCCTTCGCGATGGCGAGGTCGAGGCGCTTTTCCACCGAGGGCTTGCCGGGCAGCGGTGGGGGCGCGCCGGGTGCTGGCGGCTTGAGCAGGATGCGGTCGATAATGGCTTCAATAGTGTGGTTCTTGCGGCGGTCGAGAAGGACCGGCTCGGAGAGATCGAGGAGTTCGCCGTCTACGCGGGCACGGAAGCCCTGCTGGTCCAACTGATCGAGCAGTTCCTTGAACTCGCCCTTGCGGCCGCGCACAATTGGCGCCATGACTGTGACCCGCTCGCCGCGGCCGAGCTCAAGAATGCGCTGTACGATCTGGTCGGCTGTTTGCCGGGAGATGGGCCGGCCGCAGTTGGGGCAATGGGGCGTGCCCACAGAGGCGTAGAGCAGGCGCAGATAGTCGTAGATCTCGGTGATGGTTCCAACGGTCGAGCGCGGGCTGCGGCTGGTAGTCTTCTGTTCGATGGAGATGGCTGGGCTGAGGCCCTCGATCGAATCCACGTCGGGCCGCTCGATCTGATCCAGGAACTGGCGGGCGTAGGCGGAGAGCGTCTCGACGTAGCGGCGCTGGCCCTCGGCATAGATCGTATCGAAAGCAAGCGAGCTCTTGCCCGAACCGGAGAGCCCGGTGACCACCGTGAGAGTGTTGCGGGGAATGCGCACGTTGATATCGCGCAAATTGTGCTGGCGCGCCCCGCGCACCGAGATGTGAGTGATGGGCATGATGAGTGTCAGGCGTCTTGGATCAGCAACTTACGAATACGAAAGAAGCCGGACCGCACGACGATCCGAACGGCTTTCGCCGAGTGGTTACGCACTCGCAAGGATTCCCCGGCCTCCAAATCCCCGTCTCTACAACCATGATACATACCGTCCTTATGCGGAAGGCGGAGGGGTAGACGACGGAACTGGGTGAACACTCACTATCGCATTGTGGATGGTTCCGCCGCTCGGAGGGCTAGAGCTTGGCGTGGCTGCCGTCGCAGAGGACGGGATTGGCAGTGTGCTTGCAACCGCAGAAATAGACAGTCTTCGACTCGGTCGCCTGAAACTTTACAGGGACGAAATCGCCGCCCTTGTGGCTTCCGTCGCAAAATGGCTGGTTGGCGCTCTGGCCGCAGGCGCACCAGTGGTAGCTCTTGCCGGCTTCGACTTCCACGGGATAGGGGCTCGTTTGGGCAATCTTCGGTTCTGGCATTGGGGTTCTCCTTGAGTGTAATGGAGCGATTATCGCCGAAACCGGGCGACGGTCGCAGGTTCCGGGGTGACACCATGCGCCCACTGGCGGCTTTCTCTGGATTCGAGGGCCCACGATGCCGATACGATAACTCAGGGGCGAGCTGCGAATATGGCGGGCGCCCACGGCCGCCTCTTGCATTGCAGCACACTTGGGGGTATTCTCCTGGTCAATAGCAAACAGCGCGAATACTTGGAATCTCTGCGACAATGGCAGAGAGGTTCCCTCTACCGGGTGCACAGAGTTCGGGTGCGCCGGGCGAGGCTAATAGTATTCGAGATTTCTGGGAGTGGATTGAGACTAGGCAATGGCGGATCTATTGAATTTGGCGATGTTGGTTTGTGCGGCGGCGGGCTCGATGGCGTTTGGCATCCTCGCGGCTTATGGAGTCCTTCGCGTGGGGTTCGCCCTGATGCGTCCGCGGGCACAGCGCGCCGAAGTGAAAGCGCGGCCGGAAGTTGCGCGGGTGTTGTGAGGACTGTGGCCAGGCATTCATAATTCAAGAGTTGGAAGCATGTCAGGAGCATTTCCAGATCATTCTGCCTGAGCCTGGAAATGGAACCCAGTCAATGTCTAAAGTTTCATAAACCATCGTGAATTGGTCGAGAATCTCAGGCCACTAGTGGTGTCTGCCGCAAATACAGTCCTTCTTCGGTGGTCATAAAATGGACAATTTATCTACCAAAACAGACAGTCGCTCAGTGGCTAAAGCCAAACTCATTTCAGGCTGCTTACGGCACGGCTGAAGCCGTGCCCTTTCAAAACGAATAAACGACCATCTGTGTGGCGGACAGCCCTAGTTCTGCGGGTTGTTGCGCTGTTGCATCTGCTCACGCTGTTGCTCTTGCGGATTGATCGGCTGGGGAGAGCGTGGGGGGAAGCCGGGGCGGAAGGGAGCCGGGACGGCTTGCGGAGGCTGAACGGGCTGTGGCGGTTCGTCGGCGTCGACATCATCGTCGTTGCCGCTGGGGGCGTTGTTCGCGGCGGTCGGCTGCGCGTCCCCGGAGTGACGCGCGCTCAGCACGATCTGCCGAGGCGCGCCCTGGCCCTGGTCGCCAATCATGAGCACGTTGTAGCTGGAGCCTTGAAGGAGCTGGGAGAGGACGTCGCGTGCCTTGCCTGGGCCATATGCCCCAAAAATGCGCTCATCGGCGCCCAATCCTTCTATCGTGGCTCCGGTGGCCTCTGCGAAGTCCTTCATTATCTGCTGAAGACTGGAGTTTGCAGCCTCGATGCGAAGTCCCTGGCTGTCCCATACCACGGAAGCATGAGCCGGCCGGTCGTTCGCAGGCCAAGAGGGGACCGCTGGCGGCGGAGGCGGAATGGGTGCTATGGTCGCCGGCGCCAGCGGTGTGGGAGGATGGGCTGCACTGGAGTGGCTGTGACGGTGAACCGCTTTGTGCGCTGCGCCATAAGCCGGAGTTGCCGCGGGCGCTTGCGCGGTGAGTGGCGGGGCGGCCAGGAACAATTGGGCTACAAACAGACCGGATGAGGCAGCCAGAATCGCACTTGGAATCCGGATGGCCAGGGGCAGCCAGTTCCTTGAGTTCATGCTTGGCGCGAGTTGGTCTTGCGGCGGGACGATGGTTCGCACGGGAATCGGTTCCTATCTTAGGCGGCACTCCTGCGGGTCCGCCTCTGAACGCCTGCGGAGGCGGCGATTCGTTGCCGCTCCACTGTACTAGACTATCAGTGGCCCGAGGACGCTCAAAACGAGGGATTCGCCGGGCAGAGAGGATGTCTGAGGATGTCCGAAAAGATGCGCTTTGGGTGGAGGGTTTTTGCCGCCGCGATCATTTTGCTGGCTTTAGGGGCATTGCCGGCCGCGAGCTATGCGGCGACTTGCACAACGCAGGCCGAGCTGCTGGCGCCTGATCGGGACGCGCTGGCCGCCGCCGGAGGAAGGCTCTCGCAAGCGGTGGCCAACCAGGATTTCGCGGCGGTGCAGTCCGCATTGCTCCCGGCCGAGGCGGCGGAGTGGGACGGCATTCGCGGAGCTGTCGAGCAGGCCGCGCCGCTGCTTAAGGGCGGCCAGATCCAACTGCGGAACGTCTATCTGCTGGACGCCGCGAGCCTGACCCAGCCCGAAGATACGCAGTTCTTCTGCTCGAATTCCAGCGGCTCGATCACTGTGACCATCACCATGCGGGCGTTGCCGCCGGGGCGGTACGCTGTGGTCCTTGCCGATGCCGCGGGCGCTCCGCTGGGCGGACAGATGGGAATTATTCTGGCCTGGGACCCGACCGGTGCTGCCGCCACATGGAGGCTGGCCGGCCTTAGCGTGCGCCAAGGGGTCTTTGACGGCCACGATGGGGTTTGGTACTGGCAGCGCGCTCGCGAGCTGGCGAAGGCTGACCTTCCATGGGGCGCCTGGTACACCTATGAGGTGGCGCGGTCTCTGCTGGTGCCGGTAGATTTTCTCTCTTCCCCCAATCTGGAAAAGCTCGAGATCGAGCAGGCTCAGATCAAGAGTTCCCCGCAGAACGCGTTCCCCTATACGCTAGTGGACGGTGATCGCAACTGGAAGATCCATGCGGTGCGGCTGGACGCCTCGCTGCACCAGCCGGATTTGGGCGTGACCTACGATTCGACCGGCGTGACCGATCCGGCAGCTGCGCGCACCGAGGCGGTTGCGGTGCTGAGCGCGCTGCTCAAGGCGCACCCTGGGCTCAGGGAGAACTTTCACGGGTTGTGGGCCTATGCGGTGAAAGATGGGAAGCTGACGCCGGTGATCGAGCTGCCCATGGGGCAGATACCGTAAAGCAGGGAACAGGGGGCAGGGAATTGACGCGGAGTTAGCGGAACTAGCGGTGTTAGTGAGTTAGCCGGAGAGCGGGAAGCGAGGAAGCATGTTCAAGAAGATTGCCGTAGCCTATGACGAATCGCCCGAGGCTGGCCGCGCCCTGGAGGCTGCGATTCATCTTGCGAAGACGCTCGGGGTTGGCCTGCAATCGATCACGGTGATGGAGAAGCTTCCGGCGTACACGGCGTTTGCCACCGGCGCGGACCCGGCTATGCTCAGCATCCTCGAGGAGGATCGCGCGCACTACTACGCGCAGATGCAAGCGAAAGCGCAAGCCCATGCATTGCGCGAGGGCGTTGAGATTGAGACGCATCTGGTGGATGGCGAAACGGTGGACGGCATCGTATGCTTTGTTTGCGATCACAAGATCGATCTGCTGGTCATCGGATTGCATCGGCGCCACGACCGCGTGTCGCGTCTGTGGAGCACGGTGTATACCATTGCGCAAAATGTTCCTTGCAGCGTGTTTGGCGTGCATTGAGCGACGGAAGGGATCAGGGATCAGGTCGCGCTGCGAACTAATCTATTGAAGTTAGCCCTGGGCCTTTAGTCAGAGAGGACTTTTCGATGCGCTGGACACGAGCTGTTTCACTGATAATCATGTCCGCATTCCAACTCACGATTGCCGCTCAGACAGAGATTTATCGCAATCCCGAGTTTGGATATGAGGTTCCCATTCCGCGTGGACTCTACCTATTTAGCCCGCACGAAATGAACGGGATCGATCACGGCCGCCAGTTATTCTTCAAACCGACCAGAGTCGAGGATTGCAATAATGGAGGATGCGATAGGTATATTGAATTTGACGCAAATTTCAACGTTATTGAGGATACGGCCAAGCTGCACAACTTTTTGAAAGATGAGTGCACAGTTTTTGGAGGGAAGGAGTGTCTCCCTCCTCCCAAGGAATTGAAAATCGAAGGATTGGCCTGCGGGTCAGCGAGAGTAAATCTCCCCGACGGAAGAATCGAGTTTCTCGTAGTAACTCAGGCAGGGAAACCCGCTGCGGATTTCGATCCTACGGTTCCCTCTATCAACTATTCGGTAGAACTACTGACGACCAAAGAGCATCTGGAGAATGATTTACGGTTCTTTCGCATTATTCTGAAGACAATTCGAATTTCTCCACAAGATTGAGCGAATAGACGAAAAAGGGAGATGCTCATGCCATCCATCATCGATCTTCGTTCGGATACGGTAACGCGGCCTACGCCGGAGATGCGGGCGGCGATGGCGGCGGCCGAGGTGGGCGACGACGTCTACGGCGAAGACCCCACCGTGAACATGCTGGAGCAGCGCGCAGCGGAGGTCTTTGGCCGCGAGGCAGCGATGTTTGTGCCTACCGGCACGATGGGAAACCAGATTGCCATCCGGCTGCACACACAGCCGGGCCAGGAGGTGATTGCGGAGTCGCGAGCGCACATCCTGGACTGGGAGATGGCGACTACGGCGGTCTTTTCCGGCTGTCTTGTTCGAGCCGTTTACGCCGAGCGTGGCATTTTGAGCTGGAAGCATATTGAGCCGGAGATTCGTGGGCGTAGCACGCTGCGAGCGGCAACCGGGCTGATCGGGATCGAGAATACTGCCAACCTCGCCGGTGGAAGCGTTACGCCGCTGCCAGTGCTCGAAGGTATTTGGGCCGCAGCGAAGGAGCGCAAGCTCCCAGTGCATCTGGATGGTGCGCGCATCTTCAATGCGGCCACGGCGCTCGGCGTGGATGTGCGCGAGCTGACGCGCGGCTTCGACACGGTGATGTTTTGCCTGTCGAAGGGGCTGGGCGCGCCGGTGGGATCGATGTTGACCGGCTCGACGGATCTGATCGACCAGGCGCGGATTTATCGCAAAGCTCTGGGCGGCGGGATGAGGCAAGCCGGCGTACTGGCAGCGGCGGGGCTGATTGCGCTGGAGCAGGGTCCGGCACGGTTGCACGAAGATCACGCCAACGCGCGGCTGCTCGCCGAGGCGCTTTCGAAGATCGAGGGCGTGGCGATCGACGTGGATTCAGTCGAGACCAACATCGTGATCTTTAAGCTGACTGGGACTCTGAGCGCAGCGGATCTGGTGGCGCGGTTGAAGGCACGCAGCATCCTGGCCAGCGCATTCGGGCCGGATGCGATCCGGCTGGTGACTCACCTCGATGTGGACCGCGCAGCATGCGTGACAGCCGCTGAGGCGTTGAAGGAAGAGATTGAGGCGGCGAGCGTGATTCGGGCCGCGGCGACCAACTGAGCAATCCGGGACATTACTGAGAATTCCAGGGGTGGTACAAGTGGCGTAGGTGTGGGATGCGATCGACGCGCAACTATTCCCGCAGCGCAACGTTGATACCTTCAACAAGCCGGAAGGCAGATGAGATTCCGGAAACGGTTAAACCCTGGAGAACTCGATTCACCATGAAGAAGATTGCACTGGCACTATTGCTTGCTTTCACGCTTTTCCCCGCGGCTTCGTTTGCGCAGGTTTCAATTCGCATAGGGCCGCCGCCACCCGTTTACGAGCGCCGGGGTCCGCCTCCGGATCGCGGATATGTGTGGATCAACGGTTATCACCGCTACGAAGGCGACCACTATATCTGGACCCCGGGCCGCTGGGACCGTCCGCCGCATGAGGGCGGGGTCTGGGTGGCGCACCACTGGGTTCATCGCCATGGGGAATGGGTACTGATTGAAGGGCACTGGCGGTAGATTGCAACTTTGGTCAAACAGAGGGCGGGGCGCAGGCCCCGCCTTCTGTTTGCGTGTGCGCCCAGCATGGGCGCATTCTTGCGGGTGTAAGTCCCGCCGTAAGCAGGTCACAGCGAGCGAAGCGAAGCGCAACTGCATGAGGGTGACCGAATGTGGGGAGGAAGCGTGGAG
>Ga0181516_10000124_pt1 | contig 80585 bp, 67 predicted proteins | sample PEATcosm2014_Bin_25_FD_121104 | JGI IMG/M metagenome (GOLD analysis project Ga0181516, IMG submission 121104) | Peatland microbial communities from MTU Mesocosm Facility, Houghton, MI, USA - PEATcosm2014_Bin01_10_metaG | ecosystem: Environmental > Terrestrial > Soil > Wetlands > Peat | place...
GGCCGCATCGTTTTTCCCCGCTTTCCAGGCCATTTGCTGCGCCTTCAGGGAAATTCTAGTGCAAACAACACCGCAATTCATCAGGTTTTATAAGGGTCTTACCGGCTTTTCAGGATCGAGTATTTAACTGCTTTCAGATGCAGCGCCGCTTATCCCTTTGCCACCAGCCTAATGTCGAGATCCATCCCTATTGCCTCCGCATAGCGCATGAGCGTGCGCATGTTTGCATTCTCGGGGCGGCGTTCAGTACGGCTCAGTTGAGGAGCACTGGTTCCAACCTTCCGGGCTACTTCGGCTTGTGTCATGCCCCTTCGCTTGCGCTGATTCGCCAGTTCGAGTCCAATGCTCAAAACCTTGGTTTCCTCCTCATAGGCACGCCGCACCTCTGGTTTCTCAAGCTCATGCTTTACATAGTTGTCCCAGGCAGTCTTCATTTCCCTTTCCCTCCCTTGGCCGGTTCGCGTTTCCCAGAGCCGGTTGAGCGGATCGCAAGCCGCGCCTCGTGGCTCGCCATCCGCTCTCTGCCGATCCGTTTGTCCGACTCCTCGACGGAGGCGGTGTCTTTTGTGAAGCCGTGCAACAGTATCGCGGTCCGTCGTTCGTCAAAGAAATACAGCACTCGATAACGGGTCTTTCCCATCCGAAGCCGGGCTTCCCGGAGCTTCCCTTCAATCTGCGAAGTATATGGGAAATCGAGCGTTGGACCGCCCCTCTTCAGCAGATCGATTCGGGCCATTACCTTGCCTCGAACATCCTCCGGCAAATTGCTGAGCCACTCTCGAACAGGAAGGCTGCCGTGCTTCTCCCGGTAAAAGTCGATATTCCAGATGACGGAGAAAATGGGCCTCTTTAACGCATCTTATCACATTTGATAAGTTTCAGCTCCAACGGACGTCTTCCTGACACGAGGGAATGGCAGAAATTCTAAACATTGAACTAACCGACAAATCCAGAGTGGCCGTTACAGCCCCAACCCGCCATCGACAGCCAGAATCTGGCCGGTGACAAAGCTGGGGCCGGTAGCGAAGAATAGCACCGCTTGAGCTACATCCTCCGCCGTCCCGTTCCGCCGCATCGGCGTCCGTGCGGCAAACCGGGTGGCCTCTTCCCCCGAGCTTTCATTGAGCTCAATCCAGCCCGGCGCCACACAGTTGACGCTTACCTCCGGCGCAAACGCTTTGGCCATCGACAAAGTAAGCATGTGCAGCGCCGCCTTGGAAGCACAGTAATGACCATGGCCGGCCCAGGCATGAATCCCACCCAGGGAGCCCATATTGATGATCCTGCCCTGAACCGCGCGCAAATAAGGCAATGCCTCCCGCGCCGCCAGAAACGGTCCGCGCGCGTTAGTCTCGAAGACGGCGTCCCACTCCTCAAGGCTGATGCGCTCCAGCGGAACAGACTCAAAGACTGCTGCGTTGTTCACCAGCACATCAATGCGGCCAAACCTGGCGATTGTGGCGGCTAGCGCCTGCCGAACCGAAGCCTCGGAGCGCACATCGCATTCTACGGCCAATGCGCGGCGGCCTAGAGTCTCAATCTCGTGTATGGTTTGGGCAGCTTCGGCGCTGGAGTTCCGGTAGGTAATGGCCACGTCCGCCCCGGCCCCAGCCAGCGTCAAGGCAATTCCTCGGCCAATGCGCCTCGCGCCCCCGGTGACCAATGCCGACTTGCCTTGTAGGGGTTGGTTGGTCATCGCCCTGCCCTCCCGAGAGTGAGAGGAAGTTTCTATTTGGATTGAGACTGGCCGGACTGAGCGTCAGGTTGCGTCGAGGAGTCCGCGGATTTGTCCTTCGCAGGCGCCGGGGCCGCGTCCGCGGGAGGAGTCACCGGCTTATCCGCATCGGGGCTCTTGCCTTTATCCGCCGCGACGCCGTGACTCTTGTAGATCGAATACTGTTCACCCGGCCGCTTCATCTTGATGTCGATAGCCATCGCCGCCAGGTCAATCTTGTAGTCTTCGCCATAGGTCTGAAAGCCCTTGGCGATCACCTGCAAGCGAACTGTGTCACCGATTGGCAGCACGTCGATGATCGCTTTGCCGTCCTCATTGGTCTTCAGCTCCATGTTGCCCTTGTCCCTGTCGCCCTGGATGGAGTGAAAGACAACTGCGGCATTCTCAATCGGCTTGCCATTTACATCGCGCAGAACGGTGACCTCGATGCGAGCCGAGGCTGGCGGAGCCTTGTATTTGCGGCCACGCCGGGGCGCGTCCTGTGCATTGGCGGCGAGCAAGGTGACGATCAGGCCAAAGGCGGCCACGAAGAGGCTGAGACGAAAGAGCGGACGGCGTTGCATGGGTACCATTGTAAATGTTCCCGCCCTGGCTACGATGTGTGACCCAAAGCGGTAGCAAACGACAGGAAGACCAATGCGGCGGGCGAGTAACCGCCGGGGTCCGGCTGGGTGAACTCGCCGGTCAGCGGGTCCATCTGCTGGCGAAACTCCGAGTGGCGCAAAATGGCCTGGCACCATTGCCGCATCAGGTGTTCGAGTTCCGCCTGCTTGCCGTAGTGCGCCATCCAGCGAGGCGCGCGCAGAGCGGTAAGCGCCTGCGAAGCTCCGCCCCATGAGTTGCGCGGAATGGGGCGAACGAAGGTCGGATCGTCCAGGGCAATGCTCGAAAACGGAAACGGCGCCCAGAAGGCCTTGGGATTGTGGAGCTGCCGGGACCATACTGCATCAAAGATCGCGCCGTCGCGCGCTTGCTCCAGATCGAGAACGTGTTCGCCTAGCACCCGGCTGATGACGTCGGAACGCACCCGGACAAAGTTGCCCTGCGCGTCCTGGTCGTAAAAAGCAGCATCTTCGGCGCAGTAAAGCTTGTCGAGGATCAACTGCCGCAGGGTCTCCGCATCGCTCTGCCAGCGGGATGCTTCGGCAGTCTTCCCCAGCGCTTTGGCCATCGCCGCCAGCGCAACCCTGCCGCCGTAGACCGTAGCGGAAAGGTCCGGGCAAAGCCGGGGCATGGAGGCAATTTGCGGCGCCTTACGCGCATCGGCATCGGGGCAGCGATTGGGGATGCCGCTCCAGCGCGGGCTGTTGTCGTGCCCTGTGTCGTAAGTGCAAAAGCCCTCAACCAAGCCGGTCTTGCGAGTATCGCGGTACTGCCGCAGCCAAGCGTCCCAGCGGCTGCAAGCACTGTAGGCCGTGGCCAGAAACTGCTCGTCGCCGGTGAGCTGAACAAGCTCCCACGCGGTGGCGGCGATAGGGACAACCATCTGAATCTGACCAAAGCCGTTCTCGGTGGTCTTCACACTGGCGGGGAGCTGCCCATCAGGCCGCTGCAACTCGAAAAACGCCATGTGGTTGCTGCGGGCTGCCTCCAGCGGCGTCACACTCGCCTGGCCCGATGGAACGTATTTGGCCAAAGAGGCGTATACCAGCCCCTCATGCGGACCGCACTCCAGCCAGATGCCCTGGTAGGTGCTGCCCTCAAATAGAAGCGGGCGCGGATAGCCGGGTACCGTGCGAAGATTGCCTGCGAGCACGGCAAGAGCCGCATCGAAAGTGCGCTTCCAGGCTGGATCGGACGCGGGGTTGGCCGGAATACCTGAACGTTTTGAAGCCTGAGAAGATGGGAGCGACTGCGACGCCACGATCTGAGCCACGGCAGTCAGGGGACCTGCGCCCAGCGCCGCTCCGGCTGCCCTGGCAGCGTTGGCCAGGAACACTCTGCGGTTTTGGGTTGAAGTTCCAGACTTCTCCACAAGCTTCTCGTCCCTTCGATGAACGCCCAGGCGAGGCGCTTGATGCAGCCCCTCGCGGACTAGAGTACCAAAACGCACCTTATCCTGATGAAATCAAAGATTGTTGCGGTTATTTTTTTGAATTGTCATACTATATGAGTGTATTTCGCTCATATATCAATCGAGCCCCTTGACAAAATGCCGCCGTCTTGCCTATCGTTAGCAATTGGAAGGCGAGAGTGCTAGCACACTTCTGATAGCACTGCTCAGGCGGGTTCGCCCCTTCTGTTTGCTGGGACGTATCGGGCCGTTTCCGAAGGTCTTTCTTGAAAACCACTCAAATCCCACGAACGGGGCTCAACCCTGTTCGTGTGTGAAGGAGAAGCAAAGCAATGGCATCAACATCCGTAGCGACCACGTTTACACCGCTTCACGATCGCATTCTGGTCCGCCGTCTCGAAGAGGGCGAAACCATCCGTGGCGGAATCATCATCCCCGACAGCGCCAAGGAAAAGCCCCAGGAGGGTGAAGTGATCTCCGTGGGCAAGGGCAAGTCCAACGACGAAGGCAAGGTCTTCCCCCTCGACGTGAAGGCTGGCGACAAGGTTCTCTTCGGCAAGTACTCTGGCACCGAGATCAAGATCGACGGCGAAGAGTTTCTGATCATGCGCGAAGAAGAAGTCCTCGGAATCGTAAAAAAGTAGTCAGTTATCAGTTCTCAGTTGTCAGTGAAGGCCCTTGCTCAACGAATGCGGCATCTGACGACTGAATTCCGATCACTGACAACTGACCACTGACATCTGACAACTGTTCTAAGGAGAGTTACAGACATGGCAAAGCAAATTCTGCACGGTGAAGAATCCCGTCAGGCGATCTTGCGCGGCGTGAATACGCTCGCGGACGCTGTCAAGGCGACGCTCGGCCCCAAGGGCCGGAACGTTGTAATCGAGAAGAAGTTTGGCTCGCCCACCATCACCAAGGACGGCGTGACGGTGGCCAAAGAGATCGACCTGAAAGATCCGGTTGAGAATGTCGGCGCACAACTCGTGCGCGAAGTTGCCTCGAAGACCAGCGACGTGGCCGGCGACGGAACCACGACTGCGACAGTTCTGGCCCAGTCCATCTTCCGCGAAGGCGTGAAGACCGTGGCCGCCGGCGCAAACCCGACGGCTCTGAAGCGCGGCATTGAGAAGGCCGTTACCGTGATCATCGGCTCGCGCGATAAGGACGGCAAGTGGACTGAGGGCGGGGCACTCGGCAAGCTGTCGAAGCCCGTGGACGAGGGTTCGGTTGCCCAGGTGGGCGCCATCTCGGCCAACGGCGACCAGGAAATCGGCGACATCATCGCTCACGCGGTCAAGGTGGTTGGGAAGGACGGAGTCATTACGATCGAAGAGTCGAAGACCATGCACACCGGCCTCGAGACTGTTGACGGCATGCAGTTTGACCGCGGCTATCTCAGCCCCTACTTCGTCACGGACGCCGAGCGCCTTGAAGTTGTTCTGGAAGACCCCTACATCCTGATCTTTGAGAAGAAGATCAGCGCCATGAAGGATCTGCTGCCCCTGCTCGAGCAGGTTGCTCGTGGCGGCAAGCCCCTGCTGATCATTGCGGAAGATGTTGAGGGCGAGGCCCTGGCGACTCTGGTTGTGAACAAGCTGCGCGGCACCCTGAACGTGGCTGCCGTCAAGGCTCCCGGCTTCGGCGATCGCCGCAAGGCCATCCTGGGCGATATTGCCATCCTCACCGGCGGCAAGGCCATCACCGAAGATCTGGGCATCAAGCTGGAAGGCGTGAAGCTCGAGGATCTGGGCAAGGCCAAGCGCATCACCATCGACAAGGACAACACCACGATCGTCGACGGCGCAGGCAAGTCCAGCGACATCGAAGGCCGCGTGAAGGAGATTCGTTCGCAGATCGAGAAGACCACCTCGGACTACGACAAGGAGAAGCTCCAGGAGCGGCTGGCCAAGCTGGTCGGCGGCGTTGCCATCATCAAGGTGGGCGCTGCTACCGAGACCGAGCTGAAGGAGAAGAAGGCTCGCGTTGAGGATGCCCTGCACGCCACTCGCGCAGCAGTCGAGGAAGGCATCGTCCCCGGCGGCGGCGTAGCGCTGGTTCGCGCCATTCCGGCCGTCGACGCGCTCATCAAGACGCTCGAAGGCGACGAAAAGATCGGCGCGCAGATTGTTCGCCGCTCGCTCGAAGAGCCACTCCGCCAGATCGTCGCCAATGCCGGCGAAGAGGGCGCTGTGGTGGTTGCCAAGGTGCTCGAATCCAAGGACCCGCACTATGGCTACAATGCCGCAACTGGCGTCTTCGAGGACCTGGTCAAGGCCGGTGTCATCGATCCCACCAAGGTGACCCGCACGGCGCTGCAAAACGCAGCCTCGATCGCCGGTCTCCTGCTCACCACCGAAGCTCTGGTAGTCGAGATTCCGGAACCAAAGTCTGCTCCGGCAGGCGGCGGCCACGGCGGCGGCATGGACGGCATGTACTAAATCAACTGCACTTCGACGTTCAAGAACAAAGGCCTCCAGCTTCGGCTGGGGGCCTTTGTTCTTGACGCAGGTTTGTAAGCATTCAATCCAGAGGAGAACAGCCTTCGCCTTCTCCCTCAATTCGCGGGAGCGGCAGGCGATCCAGACCTTGTGTAAAACCCTTGGCTAGGACACCATGGCTATCAAGTTCGAGCTTGCGATTTCAGCCCGGGAGGACGCAAGTTCTGTCCTGTTCGGAACAGCTTGAGGGCCTAACGGACGCAACCAGCCAGCAGAAAGCCACGAGTGCGGAATGGAAAATTCAGACCACCCGCAGTCGAGGCACACCCGGATGTCAGGTGAAGGCGTCAACGGGGGATGGCTCAGGATCCGCGAGGTTGTGCGATAGAGTCGGATCTCGGCAGGAATCAAGGATAAAGAAGAAGATTGGCACTTCGGACAAACCATGGGTACACCTCATCTAGCAGGTAACCAAGGAAACTGGCAGCTCGGTAAAATCCAGAACAACAGTAGTTCAGAGGTTTCTTACACACTAATCGGATAGCGGTAACCTTTTCAATAGGTATTTTGTAAATAACACATTATTGTTACGCACACTCTTGAGAATGTTGTGGATCTGTTTTGATTGTATAAACTCAACTTTCATACAATGAAACACGCTATGAGCCGCCGCTCACCCGCCCTGTTTCGGCAGAATGCGGTTCCTGAAACGACCTCGCTGAAGCGAACCAAGAGCTTATCCGTAAACAGGTAGCGCCGACCTCCAGGTCGGCTGTCGTGTGGGCCTCCTCGCCCGCGCAGGAATGCTGGCGTCGAGAACGCCGCCTGCACAGCCGCTCCGGAGAGCAGCGCTACTCGAATGCGCAATTTATGGATAAGCTCAAATCGCCGGATAAAAACTCTGGATCCACCCTTGCAGCACCGCCGGGAAGACGCCCAGCAGCACGACCGCGACGGCAATTCCCACCAGCACGGCCATCGTAACCGGATGCGCCTTGATCGGCGACTCGTCAATGGCTGGCATCACATAGGCCCGCTTGAGCACTTGCAAATAGTAGTAGAGCGAGACCGCGCTGAGCGCGACAGCCAGGGCAACCAGCGCAAACGGAACCGGCCCGGCCGAGACGCCCAGCACCGCGGCAAAGAGATTGAACTTGGCCCAGAAGCCGACCAACGGCGGAATCCCGGCCAGCGACAGGAACAGCACCCCCAGCACCGCCGCCAGCACAGGATTGCGTTTGTGCAGGCCGAGGAAGGAGTCGAGCCGATCACTGCCGGTGGCGCGCTCGACGACGGAGACCACGCCGAATGCGCCGATGGTGGTGAGGCCGTAGGTGAGGACGTAGTAGAGGACGGCCTTTTCACTTTCAACCACCGGATATAGGGTTTCGAAAATGCGTGCCTCGTTGCCCGTGTGCATTTTGTAGACTGCAACACCCAGCAGCATGTATCCCGCATGGGCGATAGCCGAATATGCGAGCAATCGCCGTACACTCACTTGTGCAAGCGCCGCAAGATTGCCCACGACCATCGACGCAGCCGCAACAATCAGCAGGACTGTCGCCAACGGAAGCCAGGTTTGGTCGGAATGGATCAGTAACTTTTCGGCCTCTCTCTTCCCCAGGTCGAACGATCCCTGGTACGTCATCCAGTTCAGAAGAAGCGTGAGCAACAGGGTGAAGCTCGCCACCTTGGAAACTGAGGCGATGAACGCCGCAGCCGACGCGGGCGCACCCTCGTATGTGTCTGGCGCCCAAAGATGAAACGGGACTGCCGCAATCTTGAATCCGAGCCCGACGACGACCAGAACCCACGCCACATAAAACAGCGGGCTCGGCCCCGAGTCCGCGATAGCGAGTTGTATCCACGAGAGGTTCGTGCTGCCGGCCAGCCCATAGAAATAACTGAATCCAAACAGAAGAAATGCCGCCGACATTCCACCAAATAGGTAGTACTTCATCGCCGCTTCGGCGCTCTTGTCGGAACTCTTGGCAAAGGCCGTCATGATGTAGAGGCCGAGGCTCAGCAGTTCGAGCCCAACAAATATGACCAGCAAATCCTGCGCACCGGCGATCAACAATCCGCCTGAAGCCGCCATTAGCACCACGGCTACAAACTCACCCACATGCCTGGTGAAATCCGAATCGATCAGCAACAAGAGCGTCAACGCCGTCAGGACAAGAATTCCGGTCTGCGCAATCTTTACATAAGTTCCTGTGAGGAGCAGTCCAGAGCCAAAGCTACCCGCCAGTCCAGAGCCAGTGCTATCTGCGAAGAAGGTAAACCAATCATTGCCCTGAAGCTGCAAGGCCCACAACGCCGCCCCGCACCCAGCCACGCCAAGCAGCGAGGCGACAGCGACGCGCACCTTGAGCGCAGCCTTACGCAGGAAACCGAGGTCAACGATAAGCACGACGAGCGCCGCAACTTCCAGCGCTGTCTCCGGCAGCGTTACGCGGAAGAGATCTGCGTAGTTCATTGCACACCTCCCGCGAGCAGCGCTTTAACGGCCGGTTCGATCTGATCGAGCAGGATCGTGGGATACAAGCCGACAATCAGGCTCACCCCAGCCAATAGCACTACGCCAGTAACCTCCGGCCAGGTGATCACGGCGAACGGATGCACGTGTTCCTGCTCAAGCACGTGCGCGGCGGGCAGCGCATCGCTGAAGAAGGCCTTCTGCAAGGCCCTCCACGTATACGCCACGCCCACCACGATGCCGACGCCCGCCGCAAGGGTCCACCACGGCTTGACGATCCACGCGCCCACCAGCACCTGCAACTCGGCCACGAAGCCCGAGAAGCCCGGCAGCCCCATCGAGGCCATTCCCGCAACAACAAAAGCCCCAGCGGCGAATGGCATTCGCTTGGACAGGTGCATGGTCTCCAGCTCCGCCAACTGCCGCGTGTGGGTACGCTCGTAGACGATGCGCCCCACAATGGCGAAGAGCAGCCCGGCCAGAATGCCGTGCGAGAACATCTGTAGTACCGCGCCCGTCACGCCGATCTGGTTCAGCGTCATCAGGCCCAGCAGCACAAAACCCATGTGGCTGACGCTGGAGTAGCCGATGACGAATTTGAAGTCGGTTTGGACCAGGGCCACCAGCGCGCCGTAGACGATGCCCACCACCGCCAGCACCGCAAAGACGTCGCGCCAGGAACCGATGCCGATGAACGAAAATCCCCACGGATCGAGGCCGCGCGGAAAGAGCGCGATGCCCACGCGCAGGCAGCCGTAAGCGCCCAGCTTCATCACCACGCCGGCAAGCAGCATGGAAGCGGCTGTCGGCGCGGCCACATGGCCGGTGGGCGCCCAGGTGTGGAAGGGCCACATGCCGGCCAGTATCGCGAAGCCGACGAAGACCAGCGGGAAGCACCACATCTGAAAGCTCACCGGCAGGTTCGCATGGCCCAAAGCGATGAGCCCGGTAGAATGGCTGCCCGCCGTGGCGTAGGCCGCCAGCAGGCCGATGAGCACCATCGCCGAGCCGGCAAACGAGTAGAGCGCCAGCTTCATGGCCGCGTACTCGCGCCGCGTGGAACCCCAGATGGCGATCAGGAAGTACTTGGGCACGATGGCGATCTCATAAAACACAAAGAGCAGAAACAGATCGAAGCTGAGAAAGACTCCGTAGACGCCACCGATAAGCGCCAGGAAAAACGCAAAGAATTCATTCGTCCGCAGTTCGATGTTCCAACTGAAGAGCACTCCGGCCACGGCGGCCAGCCCCGTCAGAAGCACCAGCACGCGGCTGATGCCGTCGGCTGCAAGCAGGTAGTGAATCCCCATCGACGGCACCCAGGGCACGTCGACGATGGTCACTCTTCCCTGCCCCATGCCGGCCACAAATCCACCGGCGGCGTGCGCCAGACCAAGCACGGCAACCCCAAGCGCCAGCCAGCGCGCCAGGGTATTGCGCCCCTTGGGCAGCAGCGCTTCTAGCAGCGCTCCGGCAAACGAGAGATAGATCGTCCAAGCCAGCATCTAAAAGAATCTCCAGTGCGCCAAGAGGTTCACAACCGTTGGGTTCACGCTGTCCACAATCAACTGGGGCAACAGGCCAATTATCAGCATCAGGCCGATCACTGGAGCCAGCGCCAGCCGCTCGCCGTGGTGCAGATCGGGAAAGCCCACGCAATGCTCTGGCACGGGCCCGCTAAATACTTTCTGGATCACCGTCAGAATCACCGCTGCCGTCACCAGCAAGCCCAAAACTGAAACCGTCGCCGCAACCCACGCCAGCGAAAAGACGCCGCGGAAGATGAGGAATTCGCCCACAAAGCCGTTCAGGCCTGGCAAACCTAGCGACGAGAACAGCGCAATCCCCATCAGTCCGGCCAGCACCGGCGCCGGCTTGCGCAACCCGCCAAAGTCGTCGATGCCGCGATGGCCGCCCGTCCGCTGCTGCATCATGGCCACAAACCAGAAGAGCGCCGCCGCTGTAATGCCGTGATTGAACATCTGCAGGATCACGCCGTTGAGCGCCGCGGCCTGACTGGCCTGCGCCGCCGCGCCCACAGCCGGAACGGCCAGCGCGAAGATGCCCAACAAACAATAGCCCAGGTGATTCACCGACGAGTAGGCGAAGACGCGCTTCAGATCTTTCTGCGCCGCTGCCGCCCAGGCTCCCATCACCACCGTGGCTACGGCCAGCACCAGAAGCGGCGTGCGCATCTGCGCGATTTGCGGCCCAAAGATCGGAATCGCAATCCGCAGCAGGCCGTAGACGCCCATCTTCGACATGGCGCCGGTAAGCAGCATCGTCACCGGCGAAGGCGCCTCGGCATAAGCCGCGGGCAGCCAAGTGTGGAATGGGATCATCGGCACCTTGACCGCAAACCCGGCGAGAACGCCGATAGCCAGCCAAAGCATGACCGGGCCAAGGTGAGCCGTGACTAGCTGTTCAAGTTCGCCTGTCGAGGCGAGGAAGCTGAGACGGCCGAAGTCCATGCTGCCGGTAGAAAGAAAAACAGCCAGGAATGCAACGAGCAGCGCCACGGAGCCGGCCATGGTGTAGACGAAGAATTGCGTCGCCGCCCGGCCTCGCTGCGCGCCGCCCCACAGCTTGATGAGGAAGAAGGCCGGAATCAGGCTCAGCTCCCAGAACAGAAACCAGTGGAAGAAGTTCAGCGCCGTAAACGACCCGAAGAGGCCGGCTTCAAGCACCAGTACCAAACCGAAATAAAGCCCCGGCTGGTGATGCACGCGATTCGCCGCATCCACCGACATCAGCGTCACAATGGCTGAAAGCACCAGCATCAGCGCGCCCAAACCATCCACGCCCAGGTGATACTCGATGCCCAGGGATGGCGCCCACTGGTGCTGCTCCACCATCCCCATGGTCCCATTCGCGGGCAGGTGGGTCCACACCACAAGCGCGAGCGCCAGGCAGGCCAGCGTCGTAACGAGAGCGACGAGGCGCGCGTGCTTGCCAGACCACAGCGCAATCGCCGCTCCCAAGAGGGGCAGTACGGTCAACAGCGTCAATATTGGCAATCTGCTCATGCCCGGCTGCTCCAGATCAGAATTGCCGCCAGCGCAACCACGGCCAAAGCAAGAATTCGCAGGTAAGTCTGCACGCGTCCTGTCTGCACGCGCGACAGAAGTCCGCCGCTTGCGCCCAGTTCTTCACAGCCCTTGTCGAAGCTGCCATCCACAACGTTCGCGTCGAGAAAACGGTTCAGCTGCGCCCATACTTGGAATGCCCGTGTAACTCCAGCCACCACTCCGCCCCAAACGCGGCGGTCGAGCCAGTCGGCAACCCGCGCCCACCAGGCGTAAAACGCAATCACGGTCACGCCGTATAGCTCGTCCAGATAGAGCCGGTCGCGCAGGCAGCGCCACGGCAGAGGCGCGGCCTTTTCCAGCACGTCGGGTTGTTCCGGCTTGGGGGAACGATCACCGTAGAGCAGCCATCCCAACCCCAGGCCCGTGAAGACGACCAGCACGGAGAGACCCATTAACCCCAACAGCCCCGGTTCGATCAAGAGATTCGGATCGAAGTTCGCCGCTCGGCCTTCCAGAAACGCTCGGAACCACGGCCATGCGGGAGTTCCAATCAGACCAAGCGCCATGGCAAAGAAGGCCAGAATCGCCAGCGGCATGGTCATCACTTTGGGGCTTTCGTGGGCGTGGCTGGCGGCTCTGGATGCGCCGAAGAAGACGTAACTCACCTGGCGCGTCATGTAGAACGCGGTCAGCAGCGCGCCAAACACGAGCATGTAAAGCGGCGTTTTAGCGACGCTCCAGTGATATGCCGCCTCCAGAATGCCGTCCTTGCTCCAGAAGCCGGAAAAGAAGATGGGAAAGCCGCACAGTGCCAACATGCCGATTCCATAGGTTGCGAAAGTCAGCGGCATGGAGGCCCTGAGCCCGCCCATGCGCCGAATGTCCTGTTCTTCGTGGCTGCCGTGAATCACCGACCCCGCGCCCAGGAAGAGCAGCGCCTTGAAGAACGCATGCGTAATCAGGTGGAACATGCCCACGGCGACGCCGCCCATGCCTAGCCCCGCCATCATGTAGCCAAGTTGCGAGACGGTCGAGTAGGCCAATATGCGCTTGATGTCATTCTGCGCGACCGCGATGAGCGCGGCAAAAACTGCTGTAAAGGCACCCACCCAGGTCACAACAGTCAGCGCCGTCGTGGTTCCACCGCCCAGCGCTCCGGCCTGCATCAGCGGATAAACTCTGGCGATGAGGTAAACGCCCGCAGCCACCATGGTCGCCGCGTGAATCAGCGCTGAAACCGGCGTGGGGCCTTCCATTGCATCGGGCAGCCACACGTGCAGAGGAAACTGGCCGCTCTTGCCCGCTGCTCCAGCAAAGATTAGGAGTCCAATCGCGCCTGCAGCGGTCAGGCCAAGCGCGGCATGCTGTGCCAGCAACGCAGTCAGCGCACCGGATTCAATTGAACCCGCCCCGCCTTTGTAGAAGAGCAACGTGCCTGTCTGCGCGAAGAGCCAGACAATTCCGAGCAGAAAGAAAACGTCGCCGACGCGCGTAGTGAGAAACGCCTTCTTCGCCGCTGCCGCAGCCGAGGGCTTCTGATACCAGAACCCAATCAATAAGTAGGAGGTAAGTCCGACTAACTCCCAGCACATGAAGAGCAGTAGCAGGCTGTTGGCGATGACCACGCCCAGCATGGCTCCGGCAAACAGCGAGAGGAAGCAGAAGAAGCGCGTGAAGTTTTCGTCGTGGGCCATGTAGCCGGTTGAATAAATGAAGATCAGCAGGCCGACAAAGCTGACCATCACCAGCATCACAGCGGACAGAGGATCGAGCACCCAACCGAGGTCTACGTTGGTTGCGCCGAATTGAAACCAAGTGAAGTTGACTGTGTCGCGAATTGGGGCTCCGCTCACCCAATCGGCAACCTCGTAAAAAAACGCGAACAGGGAGAGCAGCAACGATAAGCTCAGAGAACCGATGGCCAGAGTGGCGGAGATCCTGCGCCGAGGCTGTTTGAGCAGCGCAATCACGCCTGAGGCCAGAATCGGTGCTGCGGGAATAAGCCACAGGAGGTTCGCCGCAGTAGACACACCGCTATCTACAAACTGCGGCTGGAAGGGCACAGAAGCCATCTCTTGCATCAGCATCCTCTCACCCCTTCATCCTGTTCATGGCATCCAGATCCGTCGTGTGCGCGTGGCGATGGATGGAGATCACCAACCCCAGTCCCACCGCCGCTTCAGCCGCCGCAACGGCGATCGAGAAGATGGCAAACATCATGCCCGTCAGCGCCTCGGGATGCGGCCCGTAGCGCCAGAAGGCAATCAGATTGAGGTTGGCCGCGTTGAGCATCAGCTCAATCCCAATCAACACCAGAATCGCATTGCGACGCGTAAGCGCGCCGGCCAGGCCAATCGAAAACAACAGCGCTGCGACAAGAAGATAGCCAGTGAGCGGCGTCATTGGGCCCCTTCTTTCTCGTGCATGGCCACAATGACCGCACCAATCAGCGCCGCAGTCAGCAGCAGCGCCACAATCTCCAGCGGCAGCACATAGCGGCCCATCAGCGCATTGCCAATCTGCAACACTGTCACCGATGGCACCGTAGTCTCATGAGGCAAAACCCGCACACTCTGCAATACCGCCCAACCTAGCACCGCAAAAACGCCAGCCGCAATCACCAACCCTACCAGCCAATTCTTGCTATAAACTCCGTCCTTCGGCGTCTCCGATCCCTTGGTGAGCAGAATCGCAAACACTACCAGAATGGCCACCGCGCCAATGTAAACCAGAATCTGCGCAAACCCCGCAAACTGCGCATCGAGTTCCAAAAACAGCAGCGCGAGCCCCGCAAAAGCAACCGTGAGCGCCAGCGCGCAGTGCACCGTGTTCTTGAGCAGAACAGCCGCCAATCCGCCAGCTATCGTCAAGGCCGCAAGCACATAAAAGACAAAGCTCATCGGCGGGCGCTCCTTTCCGCTGTATTAGCAAGCAGATGTATTCCCTCAGGGGCTAAAGCCCCTTGATCGTTTTGCTGCATGTGCAGCACGACTGAAGTCGAGCCCTGATACAAGGCGCTTCCTGAAAAAAAGTTTTTCGCAAGCTGATAAGTTGCGCTCTGGTGTGATGGAGGGCGAAAAGTGGATTCTTTCACAGCCCAATACTCGGCACCCAAGCTCTGGTCCGACGCGGCGGAGAGACCTGGGATTGCGCAGGCTACCTTCCCCCAAAGCTCACTCCGCATAGCGATAACTCCTCGCGCCGAAGTGCTGGCTGCGCATTTGCACCCACGCCAGGCCCACATATGCCACTGCCAGGATCGCCGAGCAGAACACCCACCGCTCCCATCCAACGCCCAGGAAATGCCACAGTGCGGCAACCATCAGATTCAGCATGGTCAGCGGCAGCACAAACTTCCATGCAAAGTTCATCAGCTGATCCTGGCGCAAACGGGGCAGCGTCCCGCGCACCCAGATAAACACGCACATCGAGACGAGCAGCTTGCCAAAGAACCAAATCCACGAAGGGACCCAAACCAGAAACGAGAACGGCGCCGACCACCCGCCCAGAAACAGCGTCGCGCCCAGCCCGGAGATCGAAAACATGGCCAGATACTCGCCCAGGAAGAAGAGCGCAAACTTGAAGCCCGAGTACTCGGTAAAATAGCCGGCCACCAGCTCCGACTCGCCTTCAGGCAGGTCGAAGGGCGAGCGGTTGGTCTCCGCCATGGTCGCGATGGCGTACATCACAAAGCTGGCAAGCCCCCAAGGCGTAAAGATGTACCAATGCGGAAGGCCCCATGTGTAGCGGTTCTGCGCCTCCACGATCCTGTTCAGCGAGAGCGATCCGGCAATCATAACTACGGTCACGCTCGACATCAGCAGAGGCACCTCGTAGCTGATCATTTGCGCCACCGCGCGCATGGCCCCCAGCAGCGAATACTTGTTGCGGCTCGACCAGCCGGCCATGAACACGGAAAGCTCGGTCGACGCGCCGATGGCGAAGTAAAACAGCAGGCTGGCGTCCATGTTCACCAGCGTCATGTTGCGGCCCATGGGCAGCACGGCAAAGCCCATGAAGACGGCCACCACCAGCACCACCGGCGCCAGAAAATGCACCGCTGCATCCGCGCTCAAGGGAACAATGTCTTCCTTGGTCAGCGACTTGATGCCATCGGCTATCGGCTGCAAGATTCCGAAGGGCCCCACGCGGTTGGGGCCAAAGCGATTCTGCATGCGCCCCAGCCCCTTGCGCTCCAGCAATACGGTGAGCGCAAACAGCGCCGGAAAAAGTCCAATGATCGCCACCACGCTCAACGCGATGCCCGCCAACGGCTGCAATCCTGCCGGCAGAAACGCGACTAGCCATTGCTTGAGCAGAATGAAGATCTGGTCCAACGTATCGAACATGGGCTAGTCTCCCCCCGCTGGCGTTCGTGCCGGTATCTCCGCACCCTTCACGGCCGAAGCAATGGCCGCGTTCGTTGACTTGGTGTCAGCCTTGGCCTTCGCCTCAGCCAGCCGCGCATCCACCGCCGCGGCCTCGGTGGGATGAATCTTGTGATAGTACTCGTTGGGCTTGGCCAACTGCTCACGGTCAAGCAAGAGCCCGCCAAAGCGGTCCGTCGTGCTCAATTCAAACTCCGTGTCCATCTTGATGGCTTCAAAGGGGCAAACCTCGACGCAGATCTGGCAGCTCATGCACACGGAAATATCGATATCGAAGCGCGCCGGATAGTACTGCGCCTTGCCCAGGTAGTCCAGCTTCTTGTCTTTGGACTTCTCGATGTAGATGCACTTGGGAGGGCACTCCTTCTCGCAAATCTGGCAGGCGACGCAACGCATCCCAGCCTCCCACTCCGGTCCGCCGCCGTCCCGGTTTTCCGCGTCAAAGACGAGGAAGGGAAAGTCGCGTGTAGCCTCGATGGGAGCAATCCGCTCTTCGGGATACTGGACCGTCGTCAGCCTCTCCGCGGAGACAAAGCTCCCCGCGAAGTTCTTTGCCGTCTCCGCCAGCCCCTTCAGTATGCCTTCGCCTAACACCTGCTGCCCTCTCTCTAGCTTTCAACTGCTCGCTTCCAGCTCTCTTTTGGTTCCCTACTAACTTCCCTCAGGGGCTAAAGCCCGCCCTTATTTTGCCGCATTTGCGGCACGACTGAAGTCGTGCCCTTTCAAAACATCAACTTCATCTGAGGTTCCCACATGAATCCTCGGCTATTTCACTTTTTCACTATTTCACTTTCTCACTGCTTCACCGATCCACTTCTCCCAGCACAATGTCCACACTACCGAAGATCAACACCACATCGGCCACGTTCTCGCCCAAGGCCATATCCTCCAGCACCGTCAAATTGATCAGGCTAGGCGGGCGCACACGGTAACGGTAGGGATTCGGTCCCCCGTCGCTGATGAGATAAAAGCCCAGCTCTCCCTTGGGTGACTCGATCCGTCCGTAGGCCTCGCCCGGCTTAGGCCGGAAGCCGCGAATCTTCGCCTTCGGGTCCATCACCGGACCGCCAGGAATATCCTTCAGCGCCTGCTCAAGTATCTTGATCGACTCCCGCATCTCCAGCAGCCGGATCATGTAGCGGTCGTAAACATCCCAGTGGTCGCCCAAAGGCACGCGGAAATTGAACCGGTTGTAGATGCCGTAGCCGTCCACCTTGCGAATGTCGTAGTTAATACCCGACGCTCGCAGCATGGGCCCCGTCACCCCGGCATTCACCGCCAGCTCCGGCCGTAAAATTCCCACGCCCTGCGTGCGAGCCATCACGATTTCACTGCCGCTAAGAAGGCGGTCCATCTCGTCGGCGAACCCTGGGAGCCCTGCCACGACTTTGCGCGTCGCATCCAGCCATGCGGGCGATGCATCCACGCGGCAGCCCCCGAAGCGCATGTAGTTGACCATCATGCGCGCGCCTGTGAGCTCCTCGAACAGATCCAGAATCTTCTCCCGCTCGCGGAATGCGTACATCAGCGGCGTTCCGCTCGCTCCCATCTCCTGAATCAAAAAACCAATCGCCGAGGCGTGATTCTGTACTCGCGTCAGCTCGCCCAGAATCACCCGCAGGTACTCGGCTCGTTCGGGAACCTCCTGGCCGGTGAGCTTCTCCACCGCCAGAGCGTAGGCCCAGTTATTGGTCAGCGGACAGATGTAGTCCAGCCGGTCGGTGAACGGCATCGAACCCAGGTAGCCGATGCCCTCGGCAATCTTCTCGTGGTTGCGGTGCAGGTAGCCAAAGACCGGCTTCAGCCGGATCACCCGCTCCCCATCCAAAGCCACATCCATGCGGAAGACGCCGTGAGTGGAGGGATGATGCGGCCCCATGGCCACTTCCAGCAGCTCCGCATCGCCGTCCGGCTCAATCACCGGCGGACGGTTCCAGCCTTCTGGCTTTGCCAGGCCAATCGAGGTGTCTGTCGCAGATGAGCTCATTGCCCCGCCTTTGCAAGCTGATCCCTGATCCCTGGTCCCTGATCCCTGTTTCTGTGCGCCAGCGCCCGCTTGAGCACATCGTCGTGCGCCGTCGGCTCATATTCAAAATCGTCCGGCTCCACGTAATCGCGCCGCATAGGGTGGTCTTTGAAACCATCCCACATCAACAGCCGCCGCAGATCGGGATGCCCGGTGAACACAACGCCGAAGAGGTCGAAGATCTCCCGCTCCTGAAACTCGGCCGACCGCCAGATCGGCGTCAGGGAAGGCAGTTCGACCTGGTCAGTGCGGTTTACCGTGCGCATCCTCAGCGTCAACGGTCCTTGCTTTAACGCGACTGAATACAGGTGATACACCGCCTCAAGGCAGCCCGGCTGCACCTGCTTACGGGTCTCCTCGACGGTCTCTTCCCCGGTTGTTTCAACGCCATCCACGGTCTTGGTCACAGTGCGGGTCACCTTGACCTTCTCGGTGATTTCCTTATCCGGCCAGTCCACCCCGGTCACGTTCGACAGGAAATCGAAAGACAGCTCGTCACGCAGAAACTTCGCGACTTCGACCGCATGACCAGGCGCCAACCTGAGCGAATGCTGCCCCGAGACGCTCGGGTTCGGCACAATCTGCACCCCCGCGCCCGGAACGGCCGTTTCGATTGCCGTCTTGATCTCCTCTACCGTCTTCATGCCTAATCCCTACTCACTTCTTCACTCATTCACTTCTTCACTGCTTCACTTCATCACCACCGGCACCGTCCAAACGCCTGGATTCGACGCCGGCTCCAGATCGTGCTCTCCCTGCACGGGCACGGGAAACTCGCCCTGCGCGCCAGCGTCCAGATGGCGCGGTCGGTCCTCCCCGGTCAAATGCTGGCCGTCAATCTTCTTCTGGAGCGTCATGAATGCTTGAAGCAGCGCCTCAGGTCGCGGCGGGCAACCGGGAATATGCACGTCCACGGGAATATAGCGATCGATCCCCTTCAGCACGTTGTAACCCTGCTTGAACGGCCCCCCGGAGATGGCGCAGGCCCCCATCGCAATCACGTACTTCGGCTCGGCCATCTGGTTGTAAAGCCGCACCACCTGCGGCGCCATCTTCTTGGTTACCGTGCCCGAAATAATCATCAGATCCGCCTGCCGCGGCGACGGGCGGAAGACCTCGGCCCCGAACCGCGCCAGATCGTAGCGCGCCATGGTGGTTGCAATCATCTCGATCGCGCAGCAGGCCAGCCCGAACTGCATCGGCCATATCGAGCTGCGCCGGCCCCAGTTGTAGAGCTCCTCGATGGTCGTAACGAAGACGCCCTGCTTGCCCAGTTCGATCTTCAGTCCTTCTTCAACAGCCATCGTCGCTTCGCTCCTAAACAGAGATCAGGGATCAGGGATCAGGGGTCAGAGATCAGTCGTTCTCTATACCGCCAACCTGCTCTCACCTATCTAATCAACATCTTCACTGCCGGGTCGAAACACTGAACACTGATCCCTGCCTCTACACCCAGGTCAGCACTCCCTTGGCCCAGGCCCATGCCAGGCCCTCGATCAACATCAGCACAAATACCAGCATCGCCAGGCAGGCAGCCGCGCCCAGCCCTGTAAACGCCACCGCGAACGGGAGCAGGAAGACCGCCTCCACATCGAAGATCAGAAAAATGATGGCGTACAGGTAGTAAGCGGATCGGAATTGCATCCAGGCGTCGCCCTTGGACACCAGTCCGCACTCGTAAATCGCGTTCTTTATGGCGTTCGGCTTGGCCGGCGAAAACACCCTTGCCCACACCCAAGCCAGCCCCAAAGGGGTCAGCCCAAAGCACAGCGCGGCCAGGAACAGAACTGCCAAAGAAAAATATGGGCTTGAGACCATCTCGGGAAAAGAAATCCTTCTCATTCAACGTACCAGTTCAAGGGCCATTTTGGCTAAGAAAGTTAACCGTCTTGCCCTTGGGCCACCGGCCGTTTCTCCCCGCTCATCCCACCCTGTGAACCCGCCGGAGCGACCTCCTGCCTGCGGCCTCTCCACCTTTCGATGGAAGACGGCCCATCCCTCGTCCCTGTTATCGTTCTTATGTTCCCGCGGCTCTTCCCCAACGATCCGCCGCTCAGGAACGGCCTCTTCCCTGGGAGATCACCGGACTATGTTGCAGACTGGGTGCAAGACCGCGGTCAGGACTGAGTTGTCCCGTTGGCTGTGGGCTGCCGCCTTCGGCCTTTTGTCGCTCGTTGTCGCCGGGCCCACGATCACGCTGACCGCCCGCGCCGCCACAGGGCCTGAATCCCCTTCGGACGCTGCGGCAACTCCTTCCCCTGCCGCGCCTTATTCCGCACCCACCGGCATCACCGGCCCGACAACTCCGTTCCACGATTCCATCGCCTCGCGCTACAACTACGCCTTCGGCAAAGACGCGCCGTTCCTTCCTTCCAATGCCACCACCGTGAACGGGCAGTTCCTCAGCCCCAAGAGCTTCCCCACGGCCCAGTACTGCGGCCACTGCCACCAGGAGGCCTATCGCCAGTGGCGTCAGTCGGTTCACTCCAACAGCTTCCGCGCTCCCTGGTACCTCAAAAATGTCAACACGCTCATTGACGAGAAGGGCGTGCAATACTCCCGCCACTGCGAGGGCTGCCACAATCCGGTCGCGCTGTTCAGCGGCGACCTGTCGCAGGGAATGCCCAAAAAGCGCCCCTTCGAGGATGAAGGCCTGACCTGCTCCACCTGCCACTCCATCCTCTCTACCGACACCACCGGAACCGGCAGCTACGTGATGGGAACCCCCGCCGTGCTGGTGGACGAAGCCGGCGCGCCCATCACCCGCCCCGTCTCCGACGCAGAAATCCTGGCCCACCTCGACCGCCATTCCAAGGCCGTGATGCGCCCGCTGTATCAAACCGCCGAGTTCTGCGCCGCCTGCCACAAGGCCGCCATACCCCGCTCCCTCGACGACTACAAATGGCTCCGCGCCATCTCTCTTTACGACGAATGGCAGGGCGCCAGCTTCACGAAGCAGTCGCCGCTTCCCTTCTATCGCAAAGACACCGTATCTACCTGCCAGACCTGCCACATGGTCCGTGAGCCGTTGCCCAGCGAAGCCAACGAACCCGGCGCCAAGGACGGCAAATTCGTCTCGCACCGCTGGCTCGGCGGCAACACGCTGGTGCCCGTCTTCTACAAATATGACGAGCAGGCCGAGAAGCTCGCCGCTTTCCTCAAGAACGGCGCGGACGGCAAGGGCGTCTTCAACGTGGACATCTTCGCCCTGGAGAAAGAGAGTGCTCAAGCCACGCCGAGCGACGTCGTCCTCGTCGCCCCGCTCGGCCTGACCAGCTTCTCTCTAATTCCCGGCGAAACCCTCGTCGCCGACGTTGTCATCCAGAACAAGGGCATCGGCCACTCCTTCATCCCCGAGCAGCGCGACTTCTACGAGGCCTGGGTCGACTTCACCGCCAAGGACGGAGCCGGCAAAACCATCGCCGAGTCCGGCTTCATCCAGCCCGACGGCAACCTCGATCCTTCCGCTCACTCCTTTACCAATCGCCTCATCAACAACAAAGGCGAGCTGAACGACCTGCACCAGATCTGGCACAACCGCGTCCTGGCCTACAACAACACCATCCAGTCCGGCCGCTCTCAGTTAGTGCGCTACCGCTTCCGCCTGCCCAAGGAGATCACCGGCCAGGTTTCCCTCACCGCCACCGTCCGCTATCGCCGCTTCAACCAGCACTTCATCGACTACGCGATCACGCAGACGGGCCAGAAGGAACCGAAGCCGTATCCCATGCCCATCGTCGACATGGCCTCTGCAACCAGGATCCTCAAGATCGGCGAAAATCTCCCGAACCCCGAAGAATTTACGGAACGTTCGCCGGGCGCGCAGCCCTGGATGCGCTGGAACAACTACGGCATCACGCTGCTCGATGCACAGCAGTATCAGGCCTCCGTCCACGCTTTTGAGCGTGTCGCCGCCCTGCGCCCCGACTATGCCGATGCGTACACCAACATGGGCATCGTGGAAATCTCCTGGGAAAAATACGACGACGCGAAATCCAATCTGGCCAAGGCCCTCGCCCTGCTGCCCGGCGATCCACGCGCCCTCTACTATCAAGCCATTGTCGAGCGCAACGCCGGCCAAACCAAGGAAGCCATCGCCGATCTTGAAGCCATGCTCGCCAAGTATCCCCGCTCTCGCGACGGCCTCCGCGAGTTAGGCTTTTCCTATTACCAGCAGCATGACTACGCCGCCGCCCGCAGCGCCTACGAGCGCCTGCAAGCCGTCGATCCCGACGATCTGGCCGCCCACTACCAGCTCGCTATTCTCTACCGCCGTCTCGGCGACAAGCAAAAGGCCGCCATCGAGTCAGCCAAGTTCGCCGACCAGAAAGACGACCCCACCGCCAGCGTCTACGCTCTTGAGTTCCTCCGCAAACATCCCGAAGTCGCCAGCGAATCGGTAGTCTGGCACACCCACGACCTGACCGGCGACAAGCCCAAAGAGCCGCAGAAGATCGAATACAAATACATCCCCGGCGCTGGAGAATAGACGAGCGCAAGGAGCGGCCTCGTCAGCAGTCGGTCCGAAGCTCCTCCTGCAACTTCCCCTGAAGCAGCGGCGCGTTCCCATCAGCTATGAACTACGGAAGTATCTCTTCCGGTTCTGCAAGGACTTTGAGCGCACCTTAGACTCGCTCTTGTTTGCCACGCGTGCGGAATCCAAACTGGAACGGAGAAATGTCCTTCGGAGCTTGAAGGTGCGTTGCGAGAAGCAGGGCTTCGCCCCTCCAGGGCGCACGGTGCATTGCTTCCGGCACACTTTCGCCACGGGGTACCATCGACGCGGCGTGTCTGTATTCCATTTGCAACTGATGCTTGGGCACAGCACGCTTGAGATGTCGAGGCGATATGCGAGTTTGACTACACAGGATCTCCTGGACCTGCATGAGCGCTTGAGCCTGCTCTCAAATGGCGGCTACTAGGTCCCGCGTTTTGTGCGGGCCGCTTTGCGGGGCTGTGGCGCGCTTTCGGGGCGTTCTGAACGGGGTAGTTCGCCGGTCTAACGCGGCCCATACGCACGAAAGCCCCCCGTTTCTGGGAGGCTTTCAGAACGCAAATCTAGGAAAAGTTGCGGTGGAGTCAGGATGCGCCGAATCTAAAAGCCCTGACTGGGTCGAGTATCACTCAGGCGGGCGGGATGCACGGCGCATAGGCGGTTACGCCATCATCCTTCTGCGGATCGCGCCGACGATTCCCACCAGGCCGGTGCCAAGCAGGAGCAGGCTGGATGGCTCAGGCGTTGGCGCGGGAATCGTGGTCTCGATCGAGAACGAGGGGTAAACGCCGTCATAATAGCCGCCGATCGCTTCCAAAGTGTTCCCGTAAAAGATGCCCATTTGGCTGAATTCCTGGCCGTTCATGGAGATCTGAAGGAGGTCGTTGTAGGGCAGCGTGTAATCCTGGGAATAGGTTCCAGGGGCGCCGTAGGTGCCGTACTTCCCGAAAGTCTGGTTGATGAGCGTTTGGTCGGTTGTGACGTCTACAACCGTCAGGTTGCCGAATGCGCTCGGGTCACCGGTATTGTCATACACAAATGCCTGCACGTTTTCACCGCCGGCGCCGAACGAAACGCCGCTCAGTTGCAGAGAATAGAAGCAGCACGCGGATTCAGACGATATGGGGACAGCGTCGGCCCACGCACTTGAAGCCGATAGCAGCATCAAAAATGCCGCACCTAACAGGAACTTGGATTTCATTGTTTCTCCTTTCGAGTCTCGGAAACATATTGCGGAATGCTGAACGTCTTAGGTTGTGTCGGTCCTAAGAGATGTGGGACAAAATAGCCAGCGGCGCGGACACCGCCTGGAGGTCACACAGAGATCATCTGGCAAGGTTGAATGTGTTAGTAAGCGACTCTATCAAGCTATGAACGGGCTGTCAATCTGATTCCGCTGGAATTAGCGAATATGGGGTGGATTTAAACAAGCGACACAAAAGTCTCTTAGATTCTTACGGCGGGTTCCATAAAAGGGGATGTCAGGCAAAAACACTTCTCCTCTACCGCGAGGAGGGGAATATTCTTTGGACATCCAGCCCCCGCTCGCAGTTCCGCGAACTCGTTCCAGAGCTCGCCTCACCGATTGCATCGGAAATTTGCGGGATCATGTTTTTGCGTTCCTGCGCGCGGCATCCTTGCGCAATGCAGCAGCGGGATTGCAATTGCCGGGTGCCCCAGGTCTCGCCTTTGAGACCTGGGGCACCCTTCTTATAAGTTGAAATAAAACACCGGCGCCATCGAAGCAAACACGGCCCCGGCCTGTAGCGCGAGCACACTCAGCGCCTGTTTCGGGGCCCGCCGCAGCCACTTGATTGCGAAAAACGCCAGCACCGGCAACTGTCCCGCCATGAGGATTTGCCACAGGTGAGCCGCAGCCCCCTCGTCCGCCTCGCGGGCATGACCGTACATTGCAATGTGACCCATCACGATCGCCAGCGCCGTCAACGACATCGCCGGCGGAACAAGCGCGCTTGGCCGCCTCACCATAGCGCCAAATGAAAGGGGATCTCGATCCATGTTGCCTCCTTGTGTTGGGGAAATGCGTTCACAAACCGCCGACCACACCACGTTTGCCCCCTCGCGGAGGCTGTTGCAAAGGCCGCCCTCGCCGTCCAGAAGAAGCCCCTCAAACTCCGCTCCATACCGCTCTCTCCACGGTCGCGGATACAGGCGAATCAGCAGATGAGCGAGCACGGGATTCATAGCGGCTCCAGCCTTTGCAGCCCTGCTTCGGCGAACTGATGCAAAGTGGTCAGCTTCGCGCGCAGAAACCGCAGCCCGTCAGCCGTAATGCGATAGGGCCGGCGACGCTCCTCCGGTGGCAGCGGCTCGATCCAGCCCTGCTGCTCCAGCCGCGCAATCGCGCCATACAACGTCCCTGGACCCAGGCGGGTTCCGCAAAGCCGCTCAATGTCTTCGATCATCGCGTGCCCATGCTTCGGTCCATTGGCCAGGCTGGCCAAAACAAGCAGCGGCGGATCGGAATAGTGCCCCATTCCGTTGCCAGATTCGGTTACTACCACGTTCCGCGTACTACGCATGACGTAGTTATCGCACAGTTGATTCCCCGGCGCAAGAGAATTATTTCGCTCCACCGCTGAAAGACAAGATGCAGCCGCGAATCGACACGGACCTCAATCGCTCTCGGCACCATCCTCGACCGCCGAAGCCACCCTCCCCGCCTCCACAATCCCATATTTCAGATCCAGAAACTCCTGCAACTCTTCCGGCATCAGCGTCGCCAGCTCTTGCCACGTCATCACCTTGCACCTCACCCGCATCTCCGCCGACTTCACCGCTGCCATCACCTCGAACCATGCCTCGCGCAGATCCGGCCGCCGCGCATCGTGCACCACGCAAAAGCAGCACCCCTCCGCATACGCCGCCAGGACATTCCGAATCAGCTGGTAACCCGCGTACCCTGCCTCTGCCGGCTCGGACTCCCGCGCGCGCGCCACAATCTGCGCCTGAAACTCCCGAGCCGCCTCCGCATCGTCAGACGGTTCCTCCCACTCCTGCGTAAACTCCTCCGCAAACTCGACCGCCGTCCGCCTGCGAGCCGTCCGCAACTCCACTCTGGGCAACAATTCCCGGTCAAAGACGGCATCGAAGTCCCGATACCCCTCGACAACCTGGGCCGCGCGCGACTGAAAATCCCCTTCGGTCAGCTTGGCTTCCACGAGCAGCCCGCCCCAGCGCATGTCCACCTCAGTCCGGTCCACTCGCCCGCCCACCAGCGGCACTCGCGCCTTCCACCCAAACACTGGCAGCCCATCACCCTCGACTCCAAGGGCCTGCCGCACCGCAAGTGCTCCCGGCGTGCAACACACGTTCATCAGCAGCGCATCGGAACTCATCGACGAATCCAGCTCCCGCCATTTGCGGCCCGACTCTGCCTTGGGCAGCGCTCTCCCCTGCGCATGAATCTTGTCGAAGCGGCGCATCCACTCCGGCCGAGCCGTTATGGCCGCAAACGCCGCATCGAAGAAATTTCCGTGCCTCGCGCTCTTCGTAGGGATCCCCATCGGCGGGTCTTCGCCTCTGGGGTACTCTGGCGAATACACAATCACCGGCGGGTTGCCATAGCTCTCTACATGTGCCCGCCCGCGCGCCCAACGCCGGTTCCGCAACCCCAGCTCCTGGCGCAGTTGGCTCGCATACGAGCTCGCCCTCACCGTCATATATTGAGCAGCCTATACCGAATGAACGCGTCTTCATCTTTCTGTAACCATACTGAAACACACCTGTAATCGAACTGTCGCATTGGATTGTTAGCCTTGCCCCAAGCGTGGCGAAATCCCCGTTCTAGACTCGTCCCTGCCACGCAATAACCCAGCTTTAACAACAAACAACCTTTGGAGGTCACTTTGACACACTCGATCGCGAGCGCACGCAAGTGCCTGTGCGCACTGGTTCTATCGTTTTTCGTGCTCTTCGCCGCCACGGCGATGCACGCACAGGCAACAACTTCAGTACTCAATGGCACGATCCTTGACACGCAAGGCAAAGGGGTCATGAATGCCGCAGTCACAGCCAAGAATGGCGCAACAGGAGCCACCAGAATCGGCAAGACCGACTCCAGTGGGCATTATTCGATCGACGGACTGCCGGCCGGCACTTACACCGTGGAAGCCTCCGCTGGCGGCTTCGCGAATGGCTCTAGAACCGGCGTCACTCTGGCCGATGGGCAAACGCAGCAGGTCTCCTTCACGCTGAACATCAGCTCTGTCGCCGAGCAGATCACAGTAAACGCAGGTATCGATTCCATCGCGGCGCAAACGGCGCCCAGCGGCGGATTTATAGAGGAGCGCTCCGCGCAGTCGCTGATTTCGAACAGCTACATCAGGAACTTCACCTCGCCCATCGCCGACTACGGCGAGATCGTCCAGATCGTTCCCGGCGCCTTCACCATCAGCAGCGACGGCGTTGGCTTGGGCCAGAGCAAGACCTACTTCCGCGGCTTCCCGGATGGCGACTTCGACATCGACTTCGACGGTGTTCCGTTTTACGACACCAACTCGCCGACGCATCACTCGTGGGCCTTCTTCCCCTCGCAGTGGATCGGCGGAGTCGACTTCGACCGCAGCCCCGGCTCGGCCTCGACAACCGGGCCCACTCCGTTCGGCGGCTCCATCCACCTGCTCTCCATGCCGCTCACCAGCGAGCTGGACCTCCGCGGATCATTCTCCTACAGCACTTGGAACACCAAGCTGTACGACGCCGCATTCAACTCCGGCAGCTTCGGCTTGTTTGGCAGCCCCAAGAAGTCGAATCTCTTTGCCGACTGGCACCACATGACCTCCGACGGCTATCAGACCTTCAACTTCAACACGCGCAATGCCGGCTCGCTCCTCTACCAGTACCAGTTCTCGCCGAAGACCGTTCTGACCGGCTTCGCGGGAGTCATCCAGCTCAACGCCAACACATATGGCCTGAATCCGACCCGCTGCCAGACCCTGGGTCAACCTGCGGGCACCACTTACTCCTGCGCCGCCACGAGTACATATAACGGAGTGGTATACAACACGGCGCCCAACGGAATCCTTCCCTACACCGGCTACGGCTACAACTTCGAGATGGTGAATAACTCCGACCCGGCCAACTGGCTTGACTATCAGTACAACCACTACCAAGTTCCCACCGACTTTGAGTATGTCGGCGTCAAGACCGAGTATGCCCATGGCTGGTACCTCGACGTGAAGGGCTACACCTACAACTACGACAACGGCGAGCTCTACTCCAACGCAACCGCAATCACCGAGGTGACTCAGACCGCCGGCGTTGCCAACCCATCTTTGCTCCCCGGCTCGATTGTGGCCCCCAACAGCAAGGGCGTCTCCACGCTTTATTACAACGGTGTTGCCGTCGCTCCCTGCAACGTCATCTCGGCTGGCAAGACCAGCGCATCCACCGGGCTCACCACGTACTCCGAACCCTGCGGCGTCGACAAGTACAACAGCTATCGCAAGTACGGCGAGACAGCGGTTCTCTCACAGACATCGCAGCTAGGCGTACTTCGCGCAGGCATGTGGTATGAGTGGGCGCGCACCGATCGTCATCAGTACCCCTCCGATCCGCTGAATGGCTGGACCGATCAGCCGCTGCCCAACTTCGCCGAGCAGTTCTGGACCAACTCCTACCAGCCTTATGTGGAGTACGAGTTCCACGCGACCCCTAAATTCAATATCACCGCCGGAACCAAATTCGCCTACTACACCTTCGACGTGCTTCATCACGCCGACAACGGCAAGACTGTAGGCCCCCTCACCTGCGCCAGCACCACGGCCGCTTGCTCGGCCACCGCCGAAGATACCGGCAGCTTTTACGCGACCCTGCCCTCGCTCGATTTCAACTATCGCATCCAGCCGGACTGGTCGATCTATGCCCAGGCGGCAACGGGCAGCATTGTGCCGCCCAGCAGCGTCTACGACTTTTCCCACACACCTACGGCAGTCAATCCGAAGCCGGGTCTCTTGACCCCGCCCAAACAGCAGAAGTCCACCACCTACCAGGTGGGCAGCGTATTCAAGGCCAATAAGTTCACGCTGGATGTGGATGCCTACCGCGTCCGCTTTCAGAACAGCTACTCCAGCCTGATCGACCCCACCACCTCGGAGACGGTCAACTACCTGCAACCCAGTTCGGTAACGCAGGGCGTGGAGTTCGAGACGACTGCGGTCCTCGCTCGTGGCCTCAACCTTTACCTGAACGCAACCGCTGCCAACGCTTACTATTCAGGTAAGTTGAATGCGGGCACGCCGACCGCCCCCTACTATGTCGACGCTCCCTCTGGATTGTGGGTGCAGCAGACTCCTGCCGATACGGAGATGCAGGGGGTCACATATCAGAGCAGGGGCCTGGACCTGGGCTTCTTCAACAAACGCGTTGGCGAGCAGCGGGTAGACGGTGGCGCTTATCACAATCAGGCCATCATCGGCGCCTTCGATACCACCAATGCGTACATCAACTACACCGTCCGGAACCACTCGATCTTCGACCAGACCCAGATCCGTTTGGGCGCCAACAATCTGCTCAACCAGCACAACATCACCGCGCTCACGCTGAGCGGAACCACCAGCTCAAACGATATTCCGGGAACCTCCATCGTCGATCCCTTCAACCAAACCACCTCGATTAGCGGTGCCGACCAGCCAACCTTCATGTCGGCTCGCAGCCTCTCGCTCTCTGTGACCTTCGGCTTCGCGCCCAGGGAACGCAAGTAAAGCAACCGCGAACCTGATTTCAGCTCGAAACCCCGGCCGCGTCAGTGGAGAATATCCCACGGCGCGGCCGGAAGCATTTGATCAGCACTTTTTGAATCTGACGGTACGCACCAACTAAAAGATGGAGGCCTTGCAGCCCACCGAGATGCGAGAATGACTCACGTGATTCTTCATCTTAAGACCCTTTGTGCTGCTACCGCCCTCTTCCTGTTGGCCGCGCTTCCTGCGCACGCCCTTTTTCGCGGAAAGAACAAGGCCGCCGAACAGGCGGGCGCGATCCTGTTTCGCGACAAGGGATGCGCCCACTGCCATGGCGCGGGCGGCAGCGGCGGCAAAAAAGGACCGGATCTGGCCAATCTGCGCAAAAACAAGATCTGGACCCCGGTCAAAATCACAAACCAGATTCTTAACGGCGGCCAGAAGATGCCGCCCTTCAGCGACTCCCTCACCGACCCTGAAATTGCCCAGGTGGTCGCCTACCTTCGCGCCAGGCGCCGGCCCGTTCCGCCGCCGGCTGTCGCACCCTCGACTCCGTAGACAAGCCATACACGCTAAGCGGATTCAGTCCGTCTCCGCAAGGGATCGCCCTTCGATCGAAGCCGTGATCTTAGTCTTCACCTCGTCCCGCAGCGCGGGCATGGCGCCCGGCTGCGAGGCTACCCATGCGCCCCACCGGTTCCCGGCCTCATTGAGCGCAGCCAGATCTGCCCCGCGCAGCAGGTAATGCGTCAAGGCCGCCGTGAACGCATCGCCAGCTCCAACCGTGTCCGCAACCTGCACAGGAATGCCGGGATGCTCATGCCATTCCTTTCGCCTCACCAGCAGGCTGCCATGCCCGCCTCGGGTGATCGCCACCATCTCCAGAGCCGGAAACTCCTCCAGTAGCCGCGCCGCACCCAGACGCAACCGATCCCCGGCCGGACCTTCGTCTGGCGGTAGTCCCAGAAGCCCAAGTATCTGTGGAAGCTCGGCGTCGTTCATCTTTATCACCGTTGCCAGTTCCAAGGACTCCTGAATCACTTCACTTGAAAAAAACGGGGCTCGCAGGTTCACATCGAACACTCGCTGGCATGTTGACGAGGTTTGGGCGGCCAGCGTCTGGATGGTCTGCCGCGAATGCAGGCATCGCTGCGCCAGCGACCCGAAGCAGATCGCATCGGCCCGCTCGGCCAATCGCACCCACTCGTCCGACAGCTCCAGAAAATCCCATGCCGACGGATGATGAATCGTATAACTCGGCTGCCCACCTAAAATCTCCACCGTCACCTGGCCGGTCTCATGGATCGGGTCCACCTGCACCGGGCTCGCATCAGCCGGCAGCGCATCCAGCAGGTCCATCGCGCTCCGCCCCAGATCGTCGCGCCCAATGCGGCTCAGAATCGCTACATGGTCGCCCAGGCGCGCCGCCATCACGCTGAAATTCGCCGGCGCGCCGCCTAACTGCGCTCCCTCCGGCAAGATGTCCCAAAGCAACTCGCCCAATCCCAAAATCAGATGCGATTCCATCAAATTCGCACTCCAATGGGAGCCCGGCCCCCTCGTGCATGGCGCTCTGAATGGCCAGCTTCCCGCGTCGTGGCAAAAGGGGATGCTTATGCTGCCCGATTCCCCTACTTTCACCCCACCCATCGCCAAATGGAGCAGTCTTCCCAATTCGACGATGCATACTCCCCATCGGGCTGGTTGGCAAGAATCTTGTGATCCGCAATGGCATCCGCCCGCGACCGCTTCACCTGCCCAAGAAACAGCCGCGCAAACCCCGCCTGCTGTTCCAGCACGCTCTCCTGTTCGTTGTTCACATAAAGCAGGTCCAACTGCCCAGGCCGGCCGGCAAAGTTTTTCGCCATCTCCCTGAGCAACCGCAGCAGCACCGGCGACCGGAACGGATTGAACAGGAACGCTGCGCACGGCCCTTCGGGAAACTGGAACTCCACTGCATCCCCGCAGACCATCCGCATCGGCGCCTGCGCTCGCCCTGCCGCCCGCCACACAGCCGCGTTCTTCCGCGCGATCCGCGCCAGCGTTGGATTCAGCTCCACTCCCACCACCTCGCGAAACGGCAGCTCCGAGGCAAGCAACATTGCGCGCCCCATCCCTGCGCCCAAATCGACAAGTGTGAACTCGTCAATCGGCGCGATCGGCCGGCTCCTCCGCCACCGCACCAGCAACGAGTGAAACACCGACGGCGCAACGCCATAGTAAGCCGTGTTATGCCGATCATTCCGATGCCCGCTCTTGAGATGACGTCCCGCAACAAGCCCGCTCGTCCTCACCCCAAACTCAAGGTCGAAGGGATGCCGCGTATACCCGTCCCCAACCGCTAGCCCCGGCAATAGACGCCGCGTCTCCTTCGCCACCCGACTCCTTATCGAATCTTGCACCGCTTAAGCCTTACCGCTCATAATCCCGTCATGCAATCAACGGCTACCAAGCCCCGGCCACTCTCGTTGCCCTTGTTCGTACTTCTCCATCGTTCCTATATCGAGCACATAGTCCGCGATAGGAAATGCGAAGATCTTTCCCACAAGTTTTGGAAGCACCTCGAAACCGATGTCCGCGGGAGTTCCCGTGGGCGCCAAATCGAAAAGAGCCGGTCCGCCAATCAACACTCCCGAGAACGCTATATGCGACTTCGGAGTCTCCGGCATTTCTATAAACTCTACTACCCCTCCCGTCGCATCAGTCGCAATGATTCCGCGCTGCGCCGGGCTGGGAACCCGGCATGTTTCAACCGTTGCTTCAGTTTTTCTTAGCCTTTGGAAGGCCAATACGTGATCGAACCGCATTTTGTCGGAACATCAATGCAAAGAACCGCAAACCCTGTTCTCTGTTTGGCCCTTTAAGCAGATCGATCTACGGGCAGCAAGCAGGCGCGCTGCTATTGTTATGATGACAGCGTGACCGACTCCGTAAATACAATCCCTAAACGCAGCTTGAGCACCATCTTCCTTGACCGCGACGGAGTCCTGAACGAAAAGATGCCGGAGGGATGCTATGTCGCATCCTGGGCCGATTTTCATCTGCTGCCCGGCGTGCCGGAGGCGATCGGCCGGCTCAACAAAGCAGGGCTCCGGGTGGTTGTGGTGTCAAACCAGCGCGGCATTGCCCTGGGACTCTATACGCGCGCCGAAGTTGAGTCCTTCCACTCCAAATTTCAGGGCGTGCTGAAGGTCCACGGCGCTCATGTGGACGGCTTCTACTTTTGCCCGCACGACAAGCAGCAATGCAACTGCCGCAAGCCCCTGGCCGGACTTTTCGATCAGGCCTCCGCGGATTTTCCAGTGATTTCTCCAGCCACGAGCGCCATGATCGGCGACTCGCTCTCCGACATCGAGTTTGGCCGACGGCTGGGAATGCTGACCGTCTTTATCGTCGGCGACCCGGAGCGCCAACAACCCGGCGCTCAGACAGCCGGCTCATTGGCCGATCTGCGCTTTCCGTCGCTAACCGAAGCCGTGGATGCGCTGCTGGCGGACGTGCCGCCTGCAGTTTGATCGGCCCGATCCGATCCCAAAGAATCAGTTGGTTAGCTGAATGATTGCTATGCCGCTTCGAGCGCACTTCTATGCCAGCTGATGCTGGTTTTCCGTTGACGGGATTGAGGGGGTGACGGGTATCACTGCGGTCTGCTCTGGCGATGAGTAAGTTAATTCGGGCCTTAGCAGTGTTTCTGGAAGACTCAGAACGGCAAACTGTACGCGGGCAAAAGCCAAACTGAGAGGGTTCAAAGCGGTGAGCGGGAGAGGCAAAACAATGGGTGATGCCGAAAAACGGGATCGAGGCTTGCTCCGGGTGGACGGGGATGAGTGCAAGGGTTGCGGGCTGTGCGTAGAAGCGTGTCCGGCCAAGGTGATCCGTTTGAACGAGCGGCTGAATCACTACGGCTATCGGACGGCTACGTATGCGGGCGCTGGCTGCACGGGCTGCGGAATCTGCTTCATGGCTTGTCCCGAGCCGGGGGCGATCACGGTGCTGCGCAGAACAACTCCCAAAGCCGCTGGAACACCCGGATTAGGCACGGGCCTGAATTCGGGCCTTCAGGGAGCAAGCCAATGCGCAAGCAACTGATGAAGGGGAACGAAGCGATCGTCAAGAGCGCCATTCTCGCTGGATGCCGCGCGTTCTATGGATACCCCATCACGCCGGCAAGCGAGATTGCAGAGACGGCGGCTGAGTACCTGCCGCTGGCCGGCGGCGTGTATTTGCAGGCGGAGAGCGAGGTAGCCGCCATCAACATGATCTACGGCGCGGCGTCAACGGGTGTGCGGGCGATGACGGCGTCAAGCGGGCCGGGGATGAGCCTGATGCAGGAAGGCATCAGCTACATGGCGGGCGCGGAACTGCCTTGCGTCATTGCTGACATCACGCGCGGCGGGCCGGGGCTGGGCAACATCGCCGCGGAGCAAGGCGACTATCACCAGGCGGTGAAGGGCGGCGGCCACGGCAACTACCGGACCATCGTGCTTGCGCCCGATTCCGTACAGGAGATGGCGGATTTGACGGCGTTGGCATTCGAGCTGGCAGACCGCTATCGGAACCCAGTTGTTCTGCTGGCCGATGGTTTCATTGGGCAGATGATGGAGCCGGTGGAGTTTGCTCAGCAGGCAATCGAACCGCCGCCACCGGAGTGGGCCGTGACAGGAACAGCAGAGACGCGCGGCAATCTGATCACCTCTCTCCATCTGGATTGCGACGATATGGAGGCGCATCAGCACCATCTGGAAGCGAAGTACGAAGCTGCGGAGCAGCGCGAGACGCGCGCCGAAGAGTGGCATACGGCTGGAGCTGAGATTGTGCTGGTGGGATACGGCATCGTGGGCCGGATTCTGAAGGCCGTGGCGGCGGAAGCTCGCGCCGGCGGACTCAGTGTAGGTGTGTTGAGGCCCGTCACTTTGTTTCCATTTCCCAAACTGCATTTCAAGCGGCTGGCATCCACTGCGCGTGTCTTTGTTGTGGTGGAAATGAGCAACGGGCAAATGCTCGAAGATGTGCGGCTGGCGCTCGACGGGGCACGGCCCGTAGAGTTTCTCAGCCGCGTAGGCGGCAACGTGCCGTCGCATGAAGAGGTGCTCAGGTTTGTGCGGGAGCTGGCTCTGCGTTACTTGCCGGTCATAGCGCCGGAAGAGGAGCGGTTGGCAAATGTCTAGCGAGACGATCTCGGAATATACGACGGTTCATGCCAAGGCGAAGTCATTTTACGAACGCTATGAGCGAAAGCAGGAGCTGCAACATCAGACCCACTTTTGCCCAGGCTGCGGGCACGGCATCGTACACAAGATGCTGGCGCGCGCCATCGATGACCTTGGCATTCAGGACAGAACCATCCTGACCGGCCCGGTGGGCTGCGGGGTATTTACCTATAACTACTTCGACGTGGGAAATATCTCGGCCGCGCATGGGCGGGCGCCTGCGGTGGCTACTGGAGCCAAGCGCAGCAGGCCAGAGAGCATCGTGATCAGCTATCAGGGCGATGGCGATCTGGCCGCAATCGGGTCGGCCGAGATCCTTCACGCGGCAAACCGCGGCGAGAATATCACGGCGATCTTCATCAACAACGCGGTCTACAGCATGACGGGCGGGCAGTCCGCGCCGACGACGCTGCTGGGTCAGAAGACTACGACGACCCCGAGCGGACGGCAGGCTGCGAGCGAAGGGTATCCGCTGCACATCTGTGAATTGCTGGCGACGCTGGAAGCTCCGGTTCACATCGAGCGGGTAGGCCTTGGAGATAACAAACAGATCGCGCAGGCAACGCGTGCTATACGGAGGGCCGTTGAGAATCAGGTGCGCGGGCTGGGCTTCTCGATGGTGGAAGTGCTGTCGCCGTGCCCGACGATTTGGAAGATGCAACCGGTCGACGCGCAGCGCTGGGTGCGCGATGTGATGGAAAAGACCTTCCCGCTGGGAGTCTTCAAGGATCGCGCAAAAGAAGCACTGCCAGGCCCTCTGGCTGAGGCCGGGCCCGCACTCAATGAGATTCCACGGATTCTCGGCGTTGACCCAGGAAGCTTGTCTGAAGGTCATCCCGTGGAGACTCGGCAGGCAGTAGAGAATCTTGATCTCCTCGTGCGGGTAGCGGGCTTTGGCGGGCAGGGAGTCTTATTGCTGGGTGAAGTGCTGGCGGAGGCGGGATTGGACGCAGGGCTCGAGGTGTCGTGGCTGCCTTCTTATGGCCCGGAGATACGGTCAGGCACATCGAACTGCCATGTGCGGATCGCAGGCCAGCCGATCGACTCGCCGCTGGTGACGCAGCCCAACATGCTGGTGGCGATGAATGAGCCTTCGCTCAGAAAGTTCCAGGCGAGCGTGCGTCCGGGGGGATGGATTCTCTACAACGGCGAGGCGATGCCCGAGGATTGCGCGCGACAAGATGTGCATGTACTGGCACGACCGTTTACGCACCTGGCCAACGAACTGGGCGATGCCCGCGCCGGCAATATGGTGATGCTGGGCGCGCTGCTGGAGATCGCGGCGGTGCTGCCGGAGCCAAGCGTCGCCGCCGCGCTGCGACGGCTCGTCAAGCACCCAAAATGGGTGGAACTGGACGAACGCGCGCTGGCGCTGGGACGCGAGCTGTATAAAGAATCGCTCACAGATGCGGCCTTTGCACGTTGAAGGCTATTCTGCCGATCGGACTCTGTTGAATTGCACCGTGAGGCTCGCCCCGGCTCAGAACAGCTCGATCGCGGGGCGGCTGTTGTCGCTGATCGAAGTGCCGCCGGCCACGGCATGATGCGTGCGCGTCTGGCTGGCCATGCGGTAGCGGTCGAGATGCGCGGCCAGGATTCCTTTGAATGTATGGTCGAATTCGCCTTGCCAGGCAAAATCCACTGCCTTTTCGGACATGTATTGCATGTGGTCGCGCATCTCCTCCAGCGCCTCCTGCACATGCTCCATTCTCTGCCGCATCACGTCCTGGAACTGGATGTGTCCCAGCGCCTGTGAGAGGCGGTTCACGCTTTCCTCATAGCCCTTATCCACCTCGGTGATGACTTCGAGCAATAGCTGGCTGTTCTTGTTGAAATCTTGCTGCATTCCGGTCAAGTCTTCAACCAGATGAGACATCGCGTTTTCCGACTCGTGCTGTTCAAGAGAGGCTTGCGCATCGGCCAGCTCAGAGTCAACTCTCTTGCAGGTTGAGTTGATCTTTTCGGCTATGTCGGCGGCTGCCTTCGTCGTGAGCACGGAGAGTTTCCTCACCTCAAATGCGACCACCGCGAAGCCGCGTCCGGCGCTGCCTGCCCGCGCCGCCTCGATCTCGGCATTCAGCGCCAGCAGGCTCGTCTGCTGGGCGATCGAAGTGATGACCTTGATCAGTGGCGTGAGGGCGTCTACCTCTCCAGCCAGGTTCTGGATGCGCTCAAAGTTATCCCTAAACTCCCCGTTCTGGGCCTGCATCTGCATCTCTATCGCGGCGATGACCTGCTTGTTGTTTTCGACCCGCAGGTCGGTGCTTTCAGTCAACTCGGTTCCGCTCTTGATGGATTGAGCGATCTTCGCCCTCTGCTGGTTGGATTGAGCGATGAGGAGACCGATCTGCTCGATCACCTTCATGACTTCGCGCTCGGATTCGGCCAGCGAATCGCCGATCTGTTCGCGCATCACTTCGATGTAAGGCCTGGAGTCTTTCAGCTCGTCTCTCATCGCGCTGCGCCGCGCCAGCACATTCGCCAGTTCGGACTTGCTCAACGTCCCTATGACCCCGAGCTCGGCAATGCCCTGCCTGGCCTTCACCCAGTTGATCCGTTCAGCCGCCAGCAACGGAGCGACTTCAAAGAGGAGCAACAGCCCAACGATTCTGGCGCCGTAGGGAATGAAAGCCGGGCCCAGCATACGGAAGAGGGACAAATAAAGCAGCAGGTCGCAAATGAGCCCAAGCGCTGTCTGAAGGAGGAGCCGGCGGTGGGCACGGCTCAGTCGTGGCTCGAGACTGGGCGCGGCGTGGTTTCCCGTGCCCACACGAGGCCGGCTGGCAGTCGAGAGGAGTTGCGTGCCCTCTAAGAACGGCGCTGACGCCATGACCCTACGCTCCCGGCAAAACTTGTTTAATGACCTTGACAAGATCGTCGCCGGCTACAGGCTTAACCAGCCAGCCGGTTGCTCCCTGGCGCTTGCCCTCATCGCGCTTGGCCGCTTCGCTTTCGGTGGTCAAAGTCAGGATCGGAATGAACCGGAATCCGGGCAGGGCGCGAACCTTCCCAATCATTTCGAGTCCTCCCATCACTGGCATGTTGACATCGGTGACGATCAGGTTGGGCTTGATTCCCGATTTGAGCTTGTCCAGCGCAGCCTGGCCGTTGTTGGCTGTCTCCACCTCGAAGCCGTTCATGGTCAGCGTGGTCTTCAGGCTCAACACCATGGTGACCGAGTCATCGACGACGAGAATCTTCATTGCCATGGAAGCGCCTCACGATGCAGGATTCTGTTCGGAACTGGCAGTGAGGCCAGAAAAACGCGTCCAGGGATTCCGGAATGACCTCGATCGCCGTCCGACAGCCGCTGAATGCCAAGCCCAACACCTCACTGCTCGCCCCAACGGAAAGTACAGCTAGTTCATCGTCAGGATTCGGTTTTGGGTTAATGAAATCCCGCGACGGATTGTCGAAAGCCCTTCTTCTGCGTTGCCGGACAGCGTGCAATCCCATGAAAGCTCAAATTCCATGGACTCCGAAAAGACTGGTGTTGATGAAGTTGAGTCCTTGATGAACGAGGTTCGGCAACCTCGCTGCCCTTGTTGGAAATCAACTGAGGGCGCGGATAATCGGGGTGTGGACAGTGAGCGCAATCTTCCGCTCTTGAAGGACTATCAGGCCTATCTGCGCGTGGAGAAGGGGCTGCGCCCGCTCACCTGCGAGGCTTACGATAGCGACCTCAAGACCTTTGCCGAGTTCATCGAGGGGCGCCACGGGGTACTTTTGACGGCGGCACAGCAGGATGTGGCGGGGTTTCTGGAACATTTGCGGGAGCACGGCATCGACTCGCGTTCGGCAGCGCGCAAGCTGAGCTGCCTGCGCGGTTTCTACAAGTGGCTCCTGCTTGACCGCCGCATCCATCACGATCCGACCGTGAACATCGAATCGCCCAAGGCATGGAAGCTTCTGCCCAAGTCGCTGGCCGAGCCGGAGGTGACGGAGATGCTGGAGCGGGCCGGCATGGTAGCATCGCATCCGCAGGCGCTGGCCACGGCGCTGCGCGACCGGGCAATTCTGGAACTGCTGTACGCAGGCGGGTTGCGCGTCTCTGAGGTAACGGCGCTTTCGACCGGCGATCTGGGGCTGGACACGGGGCGCGTGCAGGTCCGCGGCAAAGGCGACAAGGAACGCATTGTGCCTCTGGGGCGCGCGGCGCTGGAGGCGCTGGAAAGCTATCTGCGCGAGGGAAGGCCGCACCTGGCGCGCATCGGGTCGGGCCGGAAATCCAGCACAGTGAGCCAGGACGCCACTCGCCTGTTTCTTTCCTTGCGCGGCATGCCGCTTACGCGCCAATGGGTCTGGCACGTGGTCAAGCTGGCCAACAAAACAGCCAGCCCACACCGGCTGCGCCACAGTTGCGCCACTCACATGGTTGAGCACGGCGCGGATCTGCGCAGCGTGCAACTCCTCCTTGGCCACGCCGACATTTCAACCACACAAGTTTACACACACCTCGCGCTGGGCCGTTTGAAGGCCGTACATCGCCAGCATCATCCGCGCGGGCAGCGCAGGGAGTTGGAACTCGAGGCGCAGCAAGCCTCGCGTTTGGAAACGCGTTCGGACCCGCACAACGGTCTGCATCTTCTCCCGCGGACCAGTCCGGGCGGGAAGACAACATGAGCGAAGAGACGATCAATTCTCCTCTGGATGCTCTTGTAACAGATTATCTGCGCGTGCTGGCCAATGAGCGCGGATCATCGACGCATACGCTTCGCGCTTATGAACGCGAATTGCATGACTTTGCGGCGTTTGTCGCCGAACGCTACGGCGCCGGGCAAACCGTCGAACAAATCGAGCACACTCACATCCGCGCCTACCTGGGCACTCTCTATGACCGCGGCCTTTCAAAGGCATCGGCGGCCCGGGCGCTCGCTGCCATTCGCAGTTGGTTCAAGTGGCTGGCCCGCACCGGTCATCTGGAACTGAATGCGGCCTCGCTGGTGGCCACGCCGCGCCTGCCAAAGCACCTGCCGCGCGTACCCTCCATCGAACAGATGAACCGGGTGGTGGACTCGGTGAGCGAAGACGCCGCGAGTTGGCCCGCGCGAGACAAAGCCATCCTCGAGATGTTGTATGGCTGCGGCATCCGCAACGCGGAGTTGACCGGCTTAAATCTGGAAGATATTCACTGGGCCAACGAGGCAGTCCTGGTGCGCGGCAAGGGCCAAAAGCAGCGCTATGTTCCACTTGGCGACGCAGCTGCCTTGGCGTTGCGGGCCTATCTCGCGGAGCGCGCGGCTCGGTTGGCCGCTGGCGGCGAAAGCAAAAACTTGGCGACGCCGGCTCTGTTCCTTAACCTGCAGTTGCGCGGCCTCAACAAACTCGGCGGTCATGCCCGGCTCACCACCCGCAGCGTGGGCCGCATCGTCAAGCGAATTGCCATTCTGCGCGGTCTCTCCGCCGACGTGCATCCGCACACGCTGCGCCATGCGTTCGGCACGCATCTGCTGGAGGAGGGCGCCGACCTGCGCGCCATTCAGGAGTTGCTGGGCCACGAGCGGCTCTCGACCACACAGCGCTATACCCAGCTCACTACGGCGCAATTAACCCAGGTCTACGACCGGACGCATCCGAGGGCGCGGTAAAAGCGAACCCCCATTCTGCCGATGTATTAAAAGCACAGGAGCAGGACACGATGGGCCGTACACCTATAACGCGAAGAGACTGGCCGTATCTTGTCGTGCAGCCAACCGACGATGGACAGTTCATTCCAGCCAAAGAGGAGTGGATGGACTGTGCGAGTTGGCGCATTCGCAGCTCGTTCGACGACCCACGAATTGTGGATTTGGAGAGCTGGTGCATGCTTCTTGGCCTCGACCGGAATCGCTTGTACGGCGCCTGGCTTGTTGAGCCAAACGATGATGGCTAGGCCGCATTCGACTCCAGCAATCACAACCGACCCGCCTAAAATGTGATAACATTGTTATTACATGGAGGGTCTATGCTTGCGACCATTCGGCGTTTGGGAAACTCGCAGGGAATTCTGATTCCTAAGCCGCTGCTCCAGCAGGTCGGGCTGACTGACCAGGCAGAGCTGCGGGTGGAAGGGGATGCGCTGGTATTGCGAAAACCCAAGGCAGCTCCACGCGCCGGCTGGGCAGAGGCGTGCCGGGAGCTGTCGGCCGCGGGCGACGACGTTCTGGCGCTTCCCGAGTTTTCCAATGAAATGGATGCGGAGCTGAAGTGGTGAAGCGCGGCGAAATCTGGTTGGTGAATCTCGATCCAACTGTAGGGAGTGAGATTCAAAAGACCCGGCCCTGCGTGGTGATCTCTCCGCCGGAGATGAATGGCTACCTGCGTACAGCGATTGTCGTGCCCATGACCACGGGGAGTCATCCTGCGCCGTTCCGCATTGCCGTCCGCCATGGCGGCAAGGACGGGCTCATCCTTCTCGATCAGATTCGAGCGATCGACAAGACCCGCCTGGTAAAACGCAAAGGTACCATCGTCCCGCAGACACTCACCGCCACTTTGGCAGCTCTCGCCGAAATCTTTGCCGAGTAATGGAATCCCCACATCTGACTTGGGGTTCAACAACTTGCGAGTCGCGTCGATGGATTACTCGAAGGGCAAGCGCTCGCTGCTTCGAGAGCGGCGTCCAGTTCCCTGCTGAACCCGCCAATAACCTCAGTCTTTAATTCCTCGGTGAATAAGCCTTTGCGGATGAGGTACTTCTCCATATTGAGAATAGGATCGGCAGGGTTCGACCCGTCGGTTAAGCACTCGATGAGCGTAGGCCCGTGCCCCATGCGGGCGTGTGCGATGGCCTCGTGGGCGACCCGGTAGACTGCGACTGCGTCGCTGCCATCCACCGCAATGGCTGGGAAGGCACATGCCTCGGTTTTCAAATCGATGCCGTTCTTCTTGGTCGGCGATTCAACAACCGGCGGCTCGGGCGGCATCGTCTTCCGCGAAACAAAGATCATGGGTAGGCTGTTGAGTCCCGCAAAGCTCAATGCTTCAAGCAAAGGACCGGAAGATGCCAGTTCTTCCGCGGAAACTACGAAGGCTATCCCGCTGCTCTTATTTAGCTTATTGGCGACGGCTGCGTCGGTCGCGATCTTGAGGCGGGCTACCATCTCGAACTCAGGAGCAACTGGGTGAAAGAAGCCTCTAAACAGCGCCTCAAGAGGCAAACCATGGATAAAGCATGGAGCGAGGTCTCCAGGAGAGGAGACGAGAGTATCTTCGGGAAGCCTGTCGATGACAGCGCCCACAGCAGTTGCCTCATGGCCGATGGCCGCGGATGCATCGCAGGTCAGGTTTCTTTCCATTGCTAGAATGCGGGTGCGCTCGGCCAACATGCGGCACCTTAGCATTGTGAAATAGATATCAAGCAGCTTCTCGTTGCAGATGAGCGAAAAGCCGTTCTTGTCGGCCGGCGCCGGAGCAACGGCGTCCTTCTCTTTAGTTTTGGACGTCATCGAGCAGCGAACCTCACCGGTTGTTGCGATTGTAAATGGCGCCACTCTTTCCGGGAACAGCGCATTCGATCAATTGCAGACGTCCAGGCCCACCACGCTGTATTTCCACAAGAATTGAGCAAAACTGCTCATAAAATCCGGCACGCGTGGTTCACTATCACAGACAAGGCATCGTCCAGTGTGCTTACTGCCCTTGCCTGAAGATACAATTGGGCATACGGGTGGGCACGCCGCCACCCTCCGAGGAACCTCCAGAGCATGTCTTCAGTCCTTACCGCACCTTCCCCAGAGTCCGCGATCGCAAGTTCGATTCCAACCCTCCTTGGCTCTCCCACATCCGCGACAATCCATGCGGCGCCAGCTCGTCAGGAGATTCGCATGGGACGCGCCGCGACGATAGGCGATGGCATCAACTGGCTGACGCTCGGAGTCATCGTTGCCTTTCATCTCGGTGCTCTGGCGGCGCTGTTTTTCTTTAGCTGGCAGCGTCTGGCGGTAATGGTGGTGCTCTACGTCTTGTCGATCAATGTGGGCATTGGCATGTGCTATCACCGGCTGCTGACACATCGCGGTTACCAGGTTCCCAAGTGGCTGGAATACCTGATGGCCGCCTGCGCGACGCTATCGCTTGAGGGCGGGCCTATCTTCTGGGTGGCTACTCATCGCGTTCATCACCAGCTCAGCGACCGCGAAGGCGACCCGCACACCCCCCGCGAGGGAGGGTTTTGGGCGCACATGGGCTGGCTTGTTTGGGGCAACACATTGCACCAGCAAACGGAGGTTCTGGCTCGATACGTCCCCGACCTGGCCAAGGACCGCTTCCTTGTTTGGCTAAGCAAGTACCACTGGATTCCCCTCGTCGTGAGCGGCGTGCTGCTGTTTGGCGGCGGCTGGCTCACAGGCGGCCCAATCAACGCCGTTGGGATGCTGCTTTGGGGCGCCTTCATGCGCGTGACTCTCGGCCTGCACGCCACCTGGTTCGTGAACTCCGCAACCCATCTGTGGGGCAGCCGCCGTTTTGAAACACGCGACGACTCGCGCAACAACTGGTGGGTCGCCCTGGTCAGCGGCGGCGAAGGCTGGCACAACAACCACCATGCGCATCCCGTCTCCGCGCGCCACGGCCTAACCTGGTATGAGGTCGATCCTAACTACTACGGCATCTGGCTGCTCTCAAAGATCGGCCTGGCGAGCAAGATCAAGCTCGCCAAATACGACCGCGCCAACCCCAAGCCGGCTGGAAATTAAAACCAGCTAGCTTGGGACTCTGGGTGAGCGCAAAGCTGCCTTCTATCCTAAAGCCCCCCTGGAATTTATCCATCGGTCAGTTCTCAACCCCAATGGTCGCCAAAGCGATGCGGATGATGTTCAATCAATTGATATATGAATGGCCCCAAATTTCCTCCGCAATCCGGACAGATGACACCGTTCGTGTCCGGAACCTCACTCATTAGCACGCCACAACCTGGACAGAACCAAGATCCTCCCCAGCGGAATGCCTTCGACGGAACCGGCTGCTTCGGTGCCACTGACCGAGCGACGAAAGAATCGTGAAGCCCCTTCGCAAGAAACTGCGACAGTTCCATCTCACCGCGCACACATTTTGCGGTCGCGTCATCTTCATCCATCGCGTCGCCGCATTTCGGACAATGCATTGTGTCTAAGCTCCCATTCAGGGTGTGAGAATCGAAATAGGTGAAGCAAGACGCTCATCGGTCAACTGCAACGACACGGAATCTACTTCCGCAGCTTCGCCCTTACCCATAATGTGCCAAACACCGGCAGCGCCAAGACCAGCACCACCACCCCCGCTGGGAAGCCAACATAGCGGTAGCTGTCCGCGTAGTTCACCGTGTGGTGGCCAATCACATTCCACCCCAACAGCGAGAAGATCGCGATGCACGTGGTTGCGAAGAACGTGAAGAAAGCCGCCGCAACAGCCAGCAGCAGGCTGGTGAACAGGCCGAAGCCCGCCAGCGGGAAGCCAAGAATCGCTCCACCGCCGGGGCGTTGCGCCTTTACGGAATCGGTCATCTCCAGGCCCTCTATCGACTAGAATAACAACTGCATGTCGACCAGCGCACAAATCGAACTTTGGCCCGCGGAGAAAGTTGCCGCGCAGGCAACCGTGATCCAGGCTCCGAACGGAATTCACTACGCCTTCTGGGGCGAAACCCGCGTCTCCGAGCCGGACCTCGAGCGGCTGGTTGGCGCAGTGCCGGCCACTCTTTCCGCCGCGCTCGCTCACCGCGCTTATTACTTTGTTCCTCTGGCCATTGCGGACACCGGCGAAGTCATGATCGCCCCCGGCTACACTGTCGATCTGGGCGACCGAGCCATCTGCCACCGCAATGCAACCTTCGGCACGACGGAGGCGGTCTTTCTTTCCACACGGCTCGTCGAGGACCGCTTTGGTCTGGCCTTCGAGTTTTTCATCAACGTGGCCCACAACTTTGTCGAGGCCGCCGGCGTTCCTGAGAGCTTCTCTTCCCTGGCTTGGTCGCAGGCCGAGGCTCAGGTTCGCGGCGAAACCAGCCAGGACGCCTGGGAGACTCGCCGCCGAGCCCAAGACAGCCGCAACGGCAATGGCCAAAAGACCATCGACGAACGCTCTCGTAGCGCCTATTATGAGGCGGCCTTCTCCGATGCTCTGGCCGTCTACATGCTGTCGCTCTCCGTTGACTTCGACTACCACGACCTGCGCGAGCGCGAGTACCCCTTGCTCGCCGCCCCGGCCCTTGCCGAGCGCCTGCGCCACGTAGCCGGCCTCTTCCCCGCCAACCCCGGCTACGAGTTCCAGGTACTCTACCGCCGCAAGGGGTAAGAACCCGAGACAACCTCCGAGCAGCTTGCGGCTCAGAAGCGAAACAATACTCGGTCATAATGCCGACCTCGCGGTATCTGACTGACATCAACGAGTGCATTGGCGATGTAGCGTAAAGAGACAGATCCCTTGGCTACATCGTCCTTTCCGAAGACAGATTCCGATCAGGTGTCCCACCCTTGCTCTGGCACAAGGTTGGTCAGGACTCTCCGATTCATGCTCCTCCATTGTTGACGCGCGCGACATTTCGCGCGTCAGCACGGCTGGAGATGATCGTGAATTGTCTGTGACTAACACCTCTGCCTTCAGGAGCTCTGGTGAGCCCTGTTGACGACTTCCGGCGGCAACTCCCCTGTGGAGCGCTCATACGCGGCAGCGGTAGATTGCCGAGATGTCGCCAGAAAGACTAAAGGCGTATAAAAATCCTGCGGAAAAAGCAGCCAATCCGACTTTTGGCGGATTCGCACGCTTGGTGAAAGTGCATAGAGTTTGTCCGACGGCAGTGTCTGGTGATTCCAAAGCCGCCTGGAGGAAAGTCATGGCGCACAGAAGCGCAGTACCTTTTGGCTCGTGGACAGCAATGTCCATCCTACTGACTACCAGCGTATGCGCATGGACGCAGCAGCCGGCCGAACCGATAAACCCGACACCGCAGGACGGCGAGGTTTATGCCTTGATGGACCAAGCGACGGGCATGCAGCTTACCGGGAATGCTTCCGGTTATGGCAGCAACGATGTGCTCGATTCTCCACGCGATTTGGGTAGCCTGGCGCAGCGCTGGGCTCTTACGCGGCTGGACGGCGGCGCATGGAAACTTACCGATGAGGCCTCCGGGCTGTGCCTGACCGAGAACCTGTTTTCAGCTCAAGTGCAGACCGAGCGGTGTGCGCCTGCGCTGCTCCAAAGCTGGCTCATCACTGAAGGGGCAAACGGCTACTCGACGCTACAGAGCGCCACGACGGGCAGGCTCCTGACAGGATCTGGAAGCCATAGTGCAGGTACCGAGTATTCCACTGGCGATCCATCGCAAGCTCAACTGTGGCAGTTGCGGCCGGCGTTCTGGCGTGGCGCCGATATCTCCGAGCAGGAGAAGATGGAGGCATTGCGCGTAAAGACCGGCTTGCCGTGGTGGAAGGACGCGGAACAGCCCGAGGACATCCTCAAAATCCTGAAGGATCACGGATTCAACTCCATCCGCATTCGGCCTACGTCCATTCCTCCGTATTACCCGAATCAGCCACCGAACACCTGCACGGGAAATTACTGCTACATAGAAACGGATGCGCAGGATCTCGACCTGGCAAAGCGGGCACGCAATCTTGGCTTCAGCCTGGAGCTCACGCTGTTCTTCGATGGAGGCAACTCGCAGTCGATCCCTGGCTCATGGGCCGGGCAAACGCAGGAAGAGCTTGCGGCCAACATCTATAGCTACACCAAGGCCGAGCTGGAGATGTATCGCAAGGCTGGACTGATGCCTGACATGGTGAGCATTGGCAATGAGGTGGATACGGGCTTCCTGGGCGGCCCGGGCTACTACCCTTACAACCACTTCGCAGCGTTTGCGGCGCTTGAGCAGGCAGGCCTCGCTGCCGTGGCGGATGCGGCGAGCGACACAAGCATCGGACGCGCAATTCCATCTCCGTTGACTTGCATCCACATCACGCCTGGCTACAACATGACGAGCTTCTTTACGAGCGCGAATGCGAACGGGCTTGCATACGACGCGATCTGCGAGAGCTATTACCCGATCTTCCATGGGCCTTTGACAGATGCGCAGGCAGCGGTAACCAATCCCAACAATCAGCCCGTCGAGGCCGATACTCTGCTCCAGGGCGCGCAGGCATTGGGCAAACCGATCTACATCATTGAAACAGGTGAGCACTACGAGAATGGCTTTCTATCGCTCGATCCCTGGTATCCGCCCACTCGCGCGGCTCAGCGGCAATTCCTGCTCGACCTTGAGGGCGTTGTTCACTCTCTGCCCGGCAATCTCGCAATGGGCATCGAATACTGGGCGCCTAACGATTTCGAGATGCCCGATGGCGGCGGTCCCTATAGCACCTTCCAAAAGGACTACACAACGCCGAACGCCATCTTTGCGTGGGAAGGCCTTGGACTCTTCGACAGCGCCGATCCGGCCTATCTGACAGATCCGGCCGCACCAAACTACGGGACCGCACTTCCAGGCCTCGATGCCGTCGGTGGCAAGCTCGATGCTACGCTCCACTACAAGCTCACCAATCGCCAGGCGCAATTGCTGCTGACTGGAGACGGCAATACGGTAGACGCAGGCTTCTCGTCCTGGCTGTCCGGCCTCGACGGCATCGTCGACCCGCGTTCTCAGTGGGTCATCACGAGCGACAACAAAGGGGCATTTACGATTGCCAATTTGCATGCTTCGAGGAATGGTCAGCCTGTGGTGCTTGACGCGATAGGCTCACAAGAGGTTACCGAGGCGACGGCCAATGGGTCGCCACAGCAGAGCTGGGACGTGCAGACAGCTGGCAATGGCTACTTCTACCTTGTGAATCAGGCCACTGGGCTAGTAATTGGTCTGGATGATTGGGGCCACGCCGTGCAGCAGCCGCAGGCCAACTCAGGGCAGGCTGCGCAGTGGGCCATTACACCAGTGGCGATTTCAGGAGGCCGATAGAAACTTACGGCCTCCTGCTCCGCATTCTGCCTCGGCGCGAGTTTCGGTCTGATCCAAATGATGGGAAACGTCGATAGTCTCAGCTCCCGGCACCCTCAAATGCCGATTCAGCTACACGCGGATGCGTCCACCGCCATAGCTGCTTCGTTCATGTCGGCAAGGGCTCGCTGACCGGTTTGGGCATGATCTTCGATTGACGAAAGCAGGCCAAAGGGTGCGAAGACCCATGGTCGGTCCGCACCCAGTTACCAGAAAAATAATACCCCCTACCTCCGGGGGTAACTCTGGGAGAGTGCTTATGCGGGATTCGAGTAGGCGATCCGCCCTTCGCTGATCGTCCAGCGGACCTTGCCTTGCATCGTCCAACCGTCGAAGGGGGTGTTGCGGGATTTTGATTTGGTCTCCCGCGCGCAATAGGTCCACTCGGCCTTGGGGTCGAAGACGACTACATCGGCAAAGCTGCCAACTGTCAGCGTGCCGCGGCCTTTGAGATTCAAGAGCGCAGCCGGCTGGGCGCTTAGGAGGCTCAATACGCGCCCGAGGGGCATCTTCCACTCCTTGTGCAGCCAGCGCAGGCACAGGCCCAAAGCTGTCTCCAAGCCGGTGATCCCGTTGGGCGCGTTCTCGAACTCGACTTCCTTTTCGTGGACGGCGTGAGGCGCGTGGTCCGTAGCGATGGCGTCCACAACGCCGTCGAGAATGGCCTCGATCATGGCGTCGCGGTCGGCTGCCGAGCGCAGCGGCGGGCACATCTTGGCGCTGGTGTTGTAGAGGCCCACATGCTCGTCCGTAAGCAGGAAGTGGTGCGGCGCAACCTCGCAGGTTACGCGCAGTCCGTTGCGACGAGCCTGGCGCACGGCGTTCAGCGCGGCAGCCGTCGAAGTGTGAGCGACGTGCAGATGAGCGCGGGCGTCGCGCAGCTCCGTAACCAGGCGAATGTCGCGCTCCACGATGCCGGACTCGGCCTCGTTCGGCCAGCCGCGCAATCCCAGCCTGAACGACGTCGGCCCCAGATTCATGCTTGCGCCTTGAGTGAGCCGCGTGTCTTCGGCGTGTTGGATTACGCTCAGGCCCACGCGCGCAGCGGCGGCCAGGGTCTCGCGCATCACGCTGTCCTTCAGAATCGGCAGGCCGTCGTCTGTCACGGCCACGGCGCCCGCGGATTTCAGCGCGGCGTAGTCGTTGATGGCCTCGCCCTTCGATCCGCGCGTGGCCGCGGCAATGGGAAAGACGCGAATGGCCGCGCCTCGTTCCGGCGCCAGCATCCAGCGGGTGGTCTCAGGCGAGTCGTTGACGGGAACCGTGTTGGGCATGGCGGCTACCGCCGTGAAGCCGCCGGCCGCCGCCGCCGCCGTGCCGCTGGCGATGGTCTCCTTGTAGCCCTGGCCCGGTTCGCGCAGGTGGACGTGCATATCGATCAATCCCGGCGCCAGCACCAGCCCCGCAGCGTCCAGAACCTCGGCCCCATTTGTCGATTTCAGCTTGCCCGGCCCGGCGATCTCAGCCACACGGCCATCCTTGACCAGAACGTCCTTGAGGGCGTCCACACCAGCCGCCGGATCGATCAAGTGACCGCCGCGAATTACGAGTGCCGTCATGCGCGGCCTCCTATTACATTTCGGAATTTCATCTGTGTTTTCATCGCCACCTCAGTCAAAAATCAAATCAACAAGCAGTACTGAGTGAAAAGTTACCAAACTACATCGAAGTGATCTGCTTTCCAAGTACCGTTCTCGAGTTTGATCTCAATCATTCCTTCACCACCATCATCAGAAGGTTGCGTCGTGATGTAGTACTTGTAGTACAGAAAGACCAAATCCCCATGATTCTCCCGATCTTTCAATTCCCATCTCAAGATTGGAGTATGAGGCACTTTTCCTGAAAGAAATTCGGCTGATAATTGAGGCTCGGCAAAGGCAGAAACCTTGCCGTTTCGCATATCTTCCAAAAAATGGTCGGCAGAACGCTCCGGTGCACGGTTACGGAGTGGATTCCATAGAGTAAAGCCCTCCACTTCCGGCGAGTAATCCGTACACACGCATTCACCTGGCCAATGAAACAGAACAGGGCGTGTGAAACGATAGATTCCAACGATTCCCAAACCAGCTAACACTGTATACAGCAGCCACCGAAATACGGACTTACGAATCATAGGTTGATTCCGTCGACGATCTCTATTACTTTGCCGTCAGCGCCCGCTCCACCACAGCCATGCGAATCGCTACGCCGTTCTTGACCTGCTCCAGAATCACCGACTGCGGGCCGTCGGCCACGCCAGCTGTTACCTCCAGGCCGCGAATGATCGGTCCAGGATGCATAACCAATGCGGCCGGCGCCTGCGCGGCCAGACGCGGTCCAGTGAGCTGGTAGTTGGCCTTGTACTCTTGCAGGTCCAGTTGCTGGCCGGCCAGACGCTCGGCCTGAATGCGCAGCATCATCACCACCTGGGACTGGCGAAGCGCCACATCGAAGTCGCGCTCAATGGCAATACCGGGGCCCGCCTTGGCCGCCAGTTCTGGCAACAACTCTTTGGGTCCGCAGAGCAGCACGCGCGCGCCCAGCCGTGGCAGCAGCAGCATGTTGGAGCGAGCCACTCGGCTGTGCAGAATGTCGCCCACGATGGTCAAAGTGACGCCATCCAGAGTCTTCGCGTCAACAGCCTGAATACCGGGCCGCAGATGCGTCAGCATGGTCCGCAGATCGAGCAGCGCCTGGGTGGGATGCTCGTGCATGCCATCGCCGGCGTTGAGCACCGGCAGGCGGGTCTCTGCCTCCAGCAGCCAGGGCGCGCCTGAAAAATTGCTCCGCAGAATAATGGCTTCCGCGCCCAAAGCCCGCAGCGTCAAGCCAGTGTCCTTTAGCGACTCGCCTTTTTCAATGCTGGAAGAGAGGCTTGAAATCAGCGTCGTATCGGCGCCCAACCCCTTGGCGGCCAACTCAAAGCTGGTGCGCGTGCGCGTGGAGGACTCGTAGAACAGCAGCGCCACGCGGCGCTTGGCCAAGATGCGGCTCCGGACCAGCGGGTCTTCGGTCTCAAGAGCCGTGGCGCGGCTGAGAATATGGCTCAAACCCTCCAGAGTCAGATCCTGGGCAGACAGCAACGATCCCGGATGGTAAGGGAACGGCGAAGCTGGCACTGGCGGCGAATGGAGCTGGCGGCGGGCTGGTGTTGCGGTTGGGCTCATGATGTCTCAGCTTCCAGCCTCTAGCTAATAACTGGAAGCTAGAAGCTAGTAGTTATCTTTCTTACCTAATCCACTCGCTCGACCAGCAGCACTTGCTCGTCGTTGTCGACCTCGCGGAACTTCACCTCAATGATCTCGCGGCTGCTGGTGGGCACGCGCCTGCCGATGTAAGTGGCCTCAACCGGCAGCTCGCGATGGCCACGGTCGATGAGCACCGCCAGTTGCACGCGGCGCGGCCTGCCGTGGTCGAAGAGCGCGTCGAGTGCGGCTCGGATCGTCCGGCCTGTGTAGAGCACATCGTCGCACAACACCACGTCCCTGCCCTCCACGTTGAAGCCGATCGCCCCCGGCGTAACCACCGGGCGCACATCCGCCGTGGAGAGATCGTCGCGGTAGAACTGAATGTCGAGCACGCCGGTATCGACTGGATGCTTCTCGATGCCGGCGATCAGTTTGCCCAGCCGCTCGGCCAGCGGAACGCCGCGGCGCTTGATGCCGACCAGCGCCAGGCCTTCGCTTCCGTTGCTCTTTTCAACAATCTCGTGAGCCAGGCGCACCAGCGTGCGCTCAATCTCAGAGGCGGACATCAACCTGCCCTTCAGGCGCAGGTTCGGTTTCTTCTCGGCTTCGCTCATGTGTGCTCTCTCGCAGGATCATACGAGGGGGTGCCGCTCGTGGGCAAGCTGTGGAGAAATCGGACCGAATAGGAGTGCCCGTAGTGCAGGCAGTGCGAATATTCGCCTAGACCTCAGGCTGACGGGTCCGCGCCAGCCACCGCGCGCCCATAGCGCCGCCGGCCACGGCAAACAAGAGCAGAAAGATCGACTTGCTGGCAAAGCCAAAAACCTCGATGCCCGCGTGCCCTTCCGGCGACAGCATGAAGGCCTTGATCTGGGCCTGCGCGGCTTGAGCTTGCGCTTCGTCCGCGGAGCCCATCCCCGCCGTCCATTGCTGCGTGATCTGTTGGCTAACGTCGACCCGGTTCTTCCATTCGGAGTCAATCTGGCTCGACTGGTGGAGCACAAACCTCTCAACAAAAAGAGCGCCGCCACTAGCACCAAACGCCAGCCAGCCGGCCAACAGACCGGTCACCAGCCCGATGCGAGCGCCTGCGCCAATGGTGATCCAGGCCGGACGCTGGCCGCGCACATACAGCACCACAGCCCACGCTGCGGCTGCGGTCATCCAAAACAGGCCGAAGGAACTCAACGGAGAAGGCAGGCCCGATAGCAGTCCGGCTGGAACCGCCAGCATCAGCGCCAGGCGCAAGGCTGGCTTCCATTCCACGGTGCTTGCATCCCGGACTGGCTCGTTCATCCGCCCGGGCTGAGTCTGTCCGGCGGCGTCTTCTGCCGAGTAGACCAGCTGCGGCAGGCCGCAGGCGGGGCAATAACGGTTGTCGGCCAAAACCGTCTCGTGGCAGCGGGTGCAGGTCATCTCCATACCTCTATGAGCCTATCGCATTTGGCTGCGTCGCACCCGCCCGCCGTATCACGCCGCGCTTGCATGGGCCCGGCGCTCACTTATGAAGCCTCAATGGCGAGAGAAGAAGAGACGTAAACGGACTGACGATGGCGAAGCCAAATGAACCGCGATCAGCGTGCCCAGTTTGTTTGTGAAATCCCGCAAATCCTCCGAAAATCTCTCCAGCCGCCAGTCAGCTTCGTTTTTCTATTTTGTTTTGTGCTATTTGCAATCTACAACGAAAGAGCCACAAAAGGTTTATTGACACTGGCTGGACCAGATTGACATACTTGTTCCGCTCAAGAGGTCTGACCAATTGCGCCCGCTAATTGTTTTATCGGATGACGCAAAGCCCAGTTCTCTCGATTCAATCTAGCCTGACGTTGTTCCCGGAGATGCACCATGCTGCGTCGTTTCTCGTTTGCCGTTGTAATCCTGCCCATAGTCTGCCTGTTGTCACAGCTGAACGCCGGAGCGCAAGCTCCTGTCGCTCTGCCCTACACCATGACCACAATTGGCGGACTTGCGCCCATGGCCGCGACAGCCGGGACGCAATGCCCGAACCTGCCCGTGGGCGTGAAGTCCACGGATGCGTACGGTGACGGCTGCCTTGCGATCAACGGCATCTTTGGCGCGGCCGCCTATGGCGGCACGCTAGTGGACTCGATCGGCAACATCTACGTCGTCGACGACACTTCCGCCACACCCGTTGTACACAAGATCAATCCGGCTACAGGCATCATGACTCTGGTGGCGGGCGGTGGCCATGCGGCGTGTTCGGGCAAGCATTCTTCGTACGGAGACGGGTGTCCGGCTGCTACGGCAACCGCGCTTGTAAGCGAGCGCAGCGGTAATCTCGACTACTACGGCAATATCCTGCTGGGTGGCTACGGCAGCCACTTGGTGCATATGATCTGCATCAACGCCTCACCGCTCTGCGTCAGTGGAACGCCTTCACCGACGGCGGCCAATCCGCTTCAGATTCAGATCGGCAATATGGACGTGGTGGCGGGATGCGCGGGCAACTCCGGCGGCCAAGGAACCTCTGGCATTGGCATCGAGAATAGCCCCGGCTTTTCGTACCCGACCTATCCGCTGAGCACATTTCAGAACAGCAGCTCATGCAGTGCGACGAATCTCAACCAGGGTGAGGTTGATAAACCCGAGGGCATCACGGGGGATATGTATGGAAACATCTATTACACCGATAGCGCTGCAAGCCGGTGGCGCGTAGTCCTGGGACCTGCTTCGTACAACGGCGTCACCAACCCGCTGTACGCCGTGCTACAGAAGAACGCGGCCTGGACGACAGTGACGGCCGGTTATGTCTATACCATCTCAGGATACCCTTCCACCGCGGCAACGACGAAGGGGGCCGGCTGTAATGGCGGCGGCACGGCAACGGACGGATTCGGCGATGGCTGCCTGTTTACCAGCAGCTTTTCCATGGGCGTATCCGGCTATCCGACGGGCATGGGCGTCGATGCCGCCGGCAACATGATTTATACCGACTTGGACCGCGGTCTTCGCGTCTTCTATGTAAGTGACGGAACCAACTTCGCGGCTGGCACCCCCGGCTACATTGCCGGGCAGAGGATGAAGAACGCGATCCTCGTGAACGTTGCCGGTTACACAGGCTGGACGTCGGTTACTGCGCCTCCAACGGGCTTCAACTATATGCTGGCCGGCGGCGGGGCGACGGCGATCGGCTCCACGACCGTGGCGACACTGGGCTCTCAGTTGTCTTTTGCTTCGGATAACAAGATGTTCAAGCTGGCGGTAAGCCCGCAGGGTCATATCTATATCGGCGACAGCAACGGGCCTGCAAGGGTGTATTTCTACGACATCAATACGGGTTATCTCAGGACCTTGTTTGTCGGAAGCGCAAACATCACAGCTGGTAATTACTGCACCGGCACTTCTGGGCCGAAGTCACTGAGCGCGTACAGCGATGGCTGCCCGGCGTCCAAATCCCTGTTTTCAAATAGTGACAGCATGAGCGTTGGCGTGGACCCGCAGGGCAATCTCTATATGTACGACGGTACTGAGCCCGTCATACGCAAGGTGCTGGCGCAGGGCTTCTCTCCTCAGACGATCAGCACTCCCGGAACCTCGCTGACCCAGACCTTCCAGGTTCACCTGCCTGAGTCTGCGACCGCAGCGGTGACCGGAGCGACTGCAACTGTAACTTCGAGTCCGGATATTGTGGTGGTTTCGGGAACAAATCCCACAACCCCGGCGTGTTCTCAGAATGGCGATAAAACAGTCGAATGTACAGTGACAGTTACCACAACGCCTTCCGCTGTTGGTCAGCGCTCAGCTGGTTTGACAGTGACTTTGCCGGCCGGCAGCTGGCAGAACGCCTCTGCCACGATTAACCTGAGCCAAACGGAAACGGGCTCGGTGCTGGCTGTCGACGGCACGGCGATCGGAGGCGTGAATCTCCCGATTACCTCCAATGCGATATTGAGCGGCCACACTCCGGCAAGCGTAGCTCTTGATGGCGCAGGCAATCTCTATGAGGCAACCGGCGCCAGCATCCTGGAGTTGGCCAGCGGAACCACCTACACGCCGTCTGCTTCCTTGCCGGCGACGCCCAGCCAGATCGCGGTGGACCCGGTTGGCAACATCTTTGCCGTGAACAGCGCCACTTCGACGATCACTGAGCTCAAGGTGACAGCCGCGGGTGTTCCTGCCACCTACGCAACGACCGCGGTTTCTTATACACCTGCCAGCGGCACCGCTGCTCCGCAGGGCGTCGCCGTGGATCAGTTTGGCAATCTCTACGTGGCTGATTTTCAATCGGGCGGCTCCTCCGTCTACCAGTTGTCCCTCTCGCCGACGACGCAGCAATATCAGAATCAGTTGACGGTCGCAAGCGGGCTGGTGAATCCGGTTTCGCTGGCCGTGGACCCCTCCGGCAATGTGTTTGTGGCCGACAAGGGCGCCGGTGCGGTTTACGAGTATTCGCCGGCTACCGCCTCCACGACTTCCGCTAACACCTATACGCTCACAAAGACACTGACCGTGAATCAACCGGTTGCGCTGGCCGTGGACGCGGCGGGCGATGTCTATGTGCAGTCCGGCACTACTGTGACGGAATTTCCAGTCAGCGGTCCAACAACCGCAGGCGTCACCGTGCTTACCGGGCTGAGCAGCCCTGTCGGTCTCGCGGTGGATGGCCTTGGCAACGTCTATAGCGCCGACTCGCACGTCACCAGCGTCACCCAGGTGGTGCGAGACGCCGCCGCGGCGAACTTTGGCACCAGCGAAACGACGGCTTATACCGCAACGCTGACCGATGTGGGCAATTCGGTAACGACCAGCGCCACTTCATTGGGAAATGTCGATTTGATCGGTGGAAGCGGAGCGGCGTGCAGCGTCACCAACAGCATTCTCGGCGCCCTGACTGCCGGTCAGGCCTGTTCCATCTCCGCGGAGATGATTGGCGCCTTCTCTTCGACCTCGTCCGGACCGATGCCGCTCGCAAGCAATATTCTTCAGCTCATTCCCGGTGCGAGCACGGTGGGAAGCCTGCAATTCAGCGGCACCTTGCCGTTAGGTGTGGTGTACGCGACGACCACTGCGGTCAGTACTCCAACCCCGAGTTCGCCGGTCTTTTCGGCCAGCGGTACCGAGGCAACCTTTACGGTGACCGTGGGCGCAACCGTTCCGCCGACAAATACCGTTTCCGTGACCGTGGATACGACCACTACGAGTTATCCCTTGAACGCAAGTGGCGTCGCCACCGTGGCGCTCACCGGGCTCAAAGCGGGTAGCCACACAATATCCGCACAGTATTTCACCAACGGATTTTACACAGGTTCTACCTCAGGTGCCCCGCAGGGCTTCTCAATCGCGCAAGCGACCACGGCAGCGAACTGGACGCCGGGCTCCTCTTCCCAGCCAGTCAGTCAGGCCATTGGAACGGGCGTGCTGAATGCAACCGCGACGACGAGCGATACCAGCGTGTCGAGCATTGCCGGCAGTTTTGTCTACACGGCGACGCCCTCCGGCGGATCAGCAACGGCGATCGATCCCTCCAGCTATTTGGCCACTGGCACATACACTCTTGCCGCTACCTTCTATCCGGCGGATTCGATCGATTATTCGCCAAGCTCGACGGTTTCGGGCGGAACTTATACCGTAGCCAAGGCCAACACAACTGCATCGGTAGGCGCGTCTACCAACGTGGTGGCAGCCGACGGAAGCGGAAACTACACCAGTCTGTCAGCCGCTTTAGCTGCGTTGCCAGTTACCGGTGGAGCTATCTATCTGAAGCCCGGCACCTACACCGGACAGAACGCAATCAGCTATCCCAATGTGTTTCTGCGCGGCTTGGGCGGCGATCCGACTCAGGTGATTCTTACCGGCTCGAATGGCAACTTTACCCTGGGCGCTTATCCGCAGAGTTCTGGGACGGCCTTCGGACCGGGACCTGCGGGCAAAGCCGGCGATGAGGGATCGGCGGTTCTGGATGTCAGCAAGAACGGCTTTATGGGCACGACGGCTGCCAGCGGTTCGTACTCGCCGGCCGGCTTCTATGCCGAATATCTGACCATTCAAAACACTTACGACACAGATCCGGTTACTACTTCAACGACCACGGCGAGCGGCAACGGCGGAACCTGCATCTTCACGGGCACCACGCCGAATACCTTGCAGTACCTGTACAACAACAATTTGCAATGCGGCTCGCAGGCGCAGGCGTTGTTTATGAACGCCGATCAGGCGATTCTGAACAACGTCAACCTGATCAGCCAGCAGGACACACTTTACGCAGGCTACCAGGGAACAAGCGGCAGCACCTATGTTCCAGCCCGCCAGTATATGTGGAAGGGACTGGTCATCGGCGACGTGGATTACATCTACGGCGACGCAGCGCTGGTCCTGGATCACACCAACATCTTCACCACCTGGCATGGCATCACAGCCACTGGCACCGAGACTATCGAAGCGCAGAACAAGCGCGTCCAGACCGGCGGTTCGGGCGATTACCTGAGCGGCTATGTTTGCAACGCTTGCACGCTGATGTCGCAGACTTCGACTGCCAGCGGCGGCGCGATGACCAATCTGTACTATGGCCGTCCGTATGGTGTCTATTCGACATTTGTCCTACTCAACTCCTTTGTGGATCAGGTGAACCCGAAAGGCTGGGTTGGATGGGATGGCGCGTCTGAATACCTGAACACTTCAACCTATGCCGAGTACAACACCAAGGCCTATGCCGATCCGGCGGTAGGAACTGCGCCCTATCCATCGATCTTGTTCTATCCCACGGTTGGCGCCGGCGGTGTTGTCCCCAACGGTGGCAACATCGGCTACGGCGTTACTTCGAGCAGCACACCGGCTGCAGCCCGTGAATCGAGTGCGCTGCAATTGACGGCTGCCCAGGCAGCACAATACTTCCCGTTGAACTTCCTCTCCACCCCCGTATCGACAACGGGCGGCTATTCCGGCATGCCAGTCACCTGGAACCCGGTCAACGCGCTAGCCTCGGCTGTGAACTCCTTTGCCTCCACCGGCACGACAACGACAATTGCGGCCGGCGCCAGCGTCACGATTCTCGGCCGGCCACAGACACCGGGCGCGGGCCTGATTCCGACCGGTACATACCAGTTCCTCGACGGTGGCTCACCCTTGGCTTCGGGAACGCTCGACGCCAGCGGCGAGGCCTATTTGACCACGTCGACGCTAACGGCTGGAACGCACTTGATCACCATGGTCTACAGCGGAGACAGCAACTTTGCCGGCTCTACCTCGACCGCACCCTACATCGTCGATGTCACCAGCGGCACAACGACATCGTCAACTGTGAAGATTACGCCAGCCGCCAACGCAACTTATGGCTCTCCCACTACTGTGACCGTCACGGTCGTACCCGGCAGCGGGAGCAATGTCCCCTCTGGCACGCTCTTGTTCACCGTGGACAACGGAGCCCCGCAGAGCGTTACGCTCTCTGGTGGCGCGTACACATTCACACTGTCTTCGCTCGCTGTGGGTAGTCATTCCTTTACCGCTCTTTACGAGGGCGACAGCAACTTCCTCGGTACTGGAGCGACCGGGTTCAGCAGCGTGTCCAGGGCGGTTCTGCAGGTTACCGCCAACAACGCGTCCATGATCGTTGGCGGCGCCGTACCCAGCCTTACTTACTCCATCACCGGCTTTGTGGGTACCGATACACAGGCCAGCTCCGTCACCGGTGCGCCAGCGCTGACCACCGCCGCGACAGGCGCTGCCGTTGGCGAATATCCGATCGCAATCTCGACCGGCACGCTGGCAGCCAGCAACTACACGTTCTCCTTCACCGGCGGTTTCCTCTACGTCACGGCGACAGGGCAGGCTTCTCCGGTAGCTACCGGCGACACCCGCACCGTCACTGAGCCGTCGTTCCCAGCCATCTGCACAACTCTCAACGCTGCGTTCACCTCGGTCAACGACGACATTCCGGCATCGGTCGACGCAACCATCACCAACCCGGATGGGGCGCGTATCCAGGCCGCGCTCAATAGCTGCTCAGCCAGCAATCCAGGCCAGGCTGTTGAACTCTCAGTGGATGGAGCGGGCCACAATGCGTATATCACCGGACCGATATCGATGCCGTCGAACGTGACGCTGCTGGTCGATCCTGGCGTTTACGTCTACTTCTCTCGCAACGCACAGGATTACGACAAGGTTGCCGGCACGCACACCTGCGGCACCGTCAACTCCTCCAGTGCAACATCTTCGTGCCTGCCGCTAATCGAAGTTCCCAAGACCTCGACGAACGTCGGCATCATGGGCTACGGCAAATTGGACGGCCGTGGTGGCGATGCGCTAATCAATGCCATCGCCCCTTATGCGGGACAAAGCTGGTGGGGTCTGTCCGCCATCGCCAACAGCGGTGGCAGCCAGCAGAACCCGCGCTTCATCCAGATGGATACCGGCTCCAGCAATATTACGATGTACAAGATCACGCTCCGCAATTCGCCGCTCTTCCACGTCTCCACGACGGGCGCCGTATCGGGCTTCACAGCGTGGGATGTCAAGATCGTCACGCCCACCAGCTCGCGCAACACCGACGGCATCGATCCCGGCAACGTGACCAACGTTACGATTGCGCGCTCCTGGATCTCCGATGGCGACGACAACGTGGCTGTCGGCGGCTCCGGCACAACGGCCCCTGCCTCGAATGTTTCCGTTATCAATAACCACTTCTTCGCCGGGCATGGCGAATCCATCGGCAGCAACACCAGTGCGGGCATAAGCAACATTCTGTTCGACGGCAATATGTCTTCCGGAAATGCATATGCCGGATTTGGTGCGGCCAGCATCACTCCCAGCGACGGCAATTCGACCGGCCTCCGCATCAAATCCGATAACGCCGCCGGCGGCTTGGTCACAGGAATTCAGTACTCTAACACGTGTTTCCTGGACCACAAGAGCGACATTCAGTTCACACCGCTCTATAACACCAACTCGGGAACACTGACGCCGAACTTCAACAACATACTCCTGCAGAACCTCACCTTCGTAAACGACGCGTCAAGCACGACACCGGGGACGGTGCAGTTCACCGGGGCGGTCAATGGCACCATCGTCAATCCACTCCAGGTCACGCTCGATAACGTGACGTTCCCCAGCACGCTTTCTTCCTCCACCTTTGTTACCACCGGAACCGCAGGAACCGAGACAAATGCCCAGCTTACCTACGGGCCGGGCGATGTATCGACCAACTTCATTACTGCGTGGGCGACCTTTGCCGGCTCCAACGGTGATACGGTGACGAACAACATTTCGGCTAGCAGCCTGCTTCCGCCCGCGTGCAGCTTTACTTACATCGCGCCGGAACTGACCGGTCCGACGGGCCTGCCGCAGAGCCTTATCTTCGGCCAGAACGCTACGGCAGTCGTGATCCTGACACCGGCCGTGGGAGGTGCCGCCTATCCTACCGGCACGATAACACTGACCGATGCCCTGACCAGCAACACAACGACTGTCACGCTAACGGGAACTACGGACACCATCATGGTTCCGTTAGGCGTCCTCTCGGTGGGCACACATACCTTCACCGCAACGTACTCGGGCGACACCAACTACCCGCTGACTTCAGGCCAGACGGTCTACTCAACGGCGGGACCGTATGTCATCACCGTCAACTCAGGCAGCCTCGGCTCCACCAACACAGCGCTTTCCGTTGTGCCCAGTTCAACCCCATACGGCTCGTCGGCCACCGCAACGGCCACTGTCTCGGGCAGCAATCCTACAGGCTCTGTGCAGTTCATCGTGAGCGGCGGCGGTGCGGTGGGCGGCTATGTCTATGCCACTGCCGCCTTGACTGCCGGAACGGCTTCGGCAAGCATCAACCTGCCCTTCACATCCACCGCTTATTCCGTCACCGCCGTCTATAGCGGCGATGCGGCAAACGCCGGATCTACGTCATCCGCTGCCGCGCTCACTGTCACGCAGGGCCTGACCACTACCGCGTTGATCGCGAACACGACCACCGCGCCGCTAGGCCACCCGGTCTTGCTGACTGCTTCGGTCTCATCCCTCGCTGGAATTCCTGCGGGAACGGTGAACTTCACTTATTCAATAACCAGCGGAGGCACTCAGATATCGCTTGGTTCCGCCACATTGATCTCCGGTTCGGCCACAGCCTCGGCCGACCTGCCGGTGGGAACCAACTATGTGACGGCCTCGTTTGTTGCTGGCGGAAGCTTTGCCGGATCCGCTTCGACACCCATGACGATCACAATCAACGCGCCAACCATCGTTGGGTTGCCGGCCAATCCGATCGCGCTTCCCTACACGATGACTAACATCGCGGGCGGTTCAGGCCTTGCGATCCCCAGCAGCGGGAACATGGCCTGCACGGGCGCCACCGATAAGTATGGCGACGGTTGCCAGGCCACCGCGATCAGCTTAACTTCGAGTGACGATTTGCGCGCCGTGGCCGCCGATCCTTTCGGCAATGTTTACTTCTCGGACATCAGCGCCACACTGGTTCGGCGTATTGCACCCAATGGCGTGATCAGCGACTTTGCCGGTTTGGTTTCCGGCACTGCCTGCGTTCCCACAGCAACCGTTGGCTGCAAGCCCACCCTGGTCAGCATCGGCAAGGCGCGCGGCGTTGGAACCGATGCCGCGGGCAATATCTACATTGCCAACTACACCGGCAACGAGGTCTTCGAGGTCAAAGTCTCCACAGGCCTGTTGTATCTCGTTGCGGGCACTGGCACCGGAGGCTCCGCCGGCGATGGCAACGCGTCTACATCTGCCCAGGTCAACCAGCCACGTGGCGCATGGGGCGACGCGCTCGGCAACATCTACATCGCCGACACCGCCAACAACAAGATTCGCGTCGTCGATACCGCCGGCAACATCCATACCTTTGCGGGTAATGGCACGGCAGGTTCCATAGGCGACAGCGGCCCTGCCACATCGGCGGAGATCAGCAACCCGCAGGGTGTTATCACGGATCCCAACCTGAACGTATACATCGCCGATTCCAGTGGCGGAAGGATCCGTGTAGTCTGCGTAACATGCGGAACCGGTTCGCCGCTTGATTCGCTTCTGGCTCAGCTGGGCATCAGCTCGCCTGTGAACGGCGACATCTACACCGTCGCCGGCAGCGGCTCGACGGCGGCTTTCACATACACGGCGCCCGTGCTCTCGACCGGAGTTTCGATGTCTCCGCAGAAGCTGGCCTTCGACAACGCTGGCAACCTGTACATCTCCGATGGCAACGGCTTCATCTGGTTCCTTGATTTCCATACCGGCTACCTGCGCGCGGTCGCGAGCAACGCCGCAACGGTCTGCTCCTCCGCAACAGATACCTATGGAGACGGCTGCCCTGCTACCCAGGCCAAATTTGGCAGTAGCGGTAACGGGATGGGTGTCGGTGCGGACGCGCTGGGCAACATCTACATCTCCGATACGACGGACGGACTCATCCGCAAGGTGATCACCGGTCTGCAGTCGCCTTCAACCGCAACCGCCACCTCGAACCCGCATTCTGTGCAGATTCACTTCACCGCTGGCGACAACCTGGCCTCTACCAACGGATTGGCATTCACATCGACTGAATGGACGCTGGGCACGCCCGCCTGCGCCACCAACGCCGACACAACAACCGACTGCCTGGTCACGTCCACCTTCACGCCGGCCGTTCCGGGCGCGCGTTCCACGCCGCTTACTATCAACAGCTCGCTTGGGAACACAGCCAATCTCGCCCTCACCGGAACCGGTCTCGGCGCAGGATCGACGCTCGATCCAGCCAGCCGGACCACCTTCGGCAGTAGCCTCCAAGTCACTGGCATGGCCATAGACACCGCTGGCAATGTCTATGTTTCGGATGCCAACAGCAAGAAGCTGCTCCGTTTTGCTGCTTCGGCTGTTGGGCAGGGTGCTGGCGCCGCTTCCACAACTCTGGCGACGCTCACCGCGCCAGGCCCGGCCGCGGTCGATCCGCGCGGCTTCGTCTACGTCGGCGATACATCCACCGGCTTGATCACGCAGATCTCGCCTTCCGGCACGGCTTCAACGCTGGCGCTCACGCTCACCACTCCCGCCGGTCTAGCCGTCGATGCGCTGAACAACCTCTACGTGTCTGACTCTTCCGCGCAAGCTGTCTATCAGCTCAATCCCATCACCGGGGCCGTTCACGCGCTTGCAGTGGGAACGCTGGTTGCACCAGCCGGCCTGGCCATCGATCCTTCCGGTAACCTACTCATCACCGATCCCGGCGCTCCGGCCATTTACCGCTTCAATCTGCAGAGCGGAGTGACCACCACCGTATCGTCCACGGCCGTCAAGCCCTCGGCCATCGCAACCGATGCCGCCGGCAACCTGCTCATTGCGGATACCGCGGCGATCCTCGCGAAGCCGGCAAGCGCCAACAGCGCAGCCTTCACGGTCGCCAGCCTTGCACCCTCGGCGCTGGCAATCGATTCTGCCGGCAACCTCTACACCGGCTCGGGCAGCGCAATTCTCAAGCTCACTCGCACGCAGAGTTACGTGCAGTTTGCAGGAGCCTTGGCTGCACCGCAAACCGTCTCACTGCTTGACTCAGGCAACCAAGCCTTGCAACTCACCTCAATCAACCAGAGCGACACGGCCGATTACAGCCTGGCAGCTGCCGCTTCAACCGACTGCACCTTGACTGGCAAATTGCCGTCAACGGTGGCCGTGGGCGGTGTTTGCGCGCTTACTGCCAGTTACACCCCCACAACGTTCCTTACGACCACGGACACGGCAACCTTCAACGGCAACCTTGTCAACGCCACCCTGTCGACACCTTCGACAGTGCAGCTTGTCCTCACCGCGCCCGCCACTGCGCCCACGGCCACAATCGCGCTCGGAGCCTTCTCGCCGGCATCGCCAGCATTCGGTCAAACGGTTACGGCGACCGCAACAGTCTCCGGTCCGTCGATCACTCCAGCGGGCACGGTTGCGTTCACAGTCGATGGCTCCACAATCAGCGCCAACGTCGTCAATGGGGTCGCTACCGCCTCGCTGACCGGGCTAAGCGTCGGAAACCATACGGTCTCCGCCGCCTATACCAGCAGCAATGGGTTCACGTCGGCTGCTACATCTCCTGTGACCCTCACGGTTGGCCAGGCAACAGCCACAGTGACGCTGAGCAACCTGTCGCAGACATACACCGGCTCGCCGCTTTCGGCAACGGCCGCCACGACGCCAACTGGCCTTGCAGTGAGCCTTACCTACAACGGTTCGGCCACCGCGCCAACGGCGGCTGGAAGTTACACAGTCGTCGCGACAGTCAACACTACAAATTACGTTGGCACGGCGACTGGAACACTGGTAATCGCCAAGGCAACAGCGACGGTGACGCTGACCAACCTTACGCAGACCTACAATGGCTCCCCCCATGCAGCAACGGCTACCACTGCGCCAACGGGACTCGCTGTGAGCCTCACGTACAACGGATCGACGACCGCGCCGACAGCGGCGGGAAGCTACACTGTCGTCGCGACCGTCAACGACCCGAACTACACCGGCACGGCAACCGGAACGCTGGTAATTTCAAAGGCAGGCACGGCAACAGCGAGTGTAACCAGCAGCGCCAACCCGGTGTTTGCTCTGAATCCGATCACGCTCACGGCGACGGTCTCCTCGCCGTCGGGCACGCCGACCGGAACAGTGACCTTCCTGGACGGCACAACGCCGCTGGGCACGGGCACTCTGGCGAGCGGCGTGGCCACGCTGACCACATCGAGCCTGGCCGTTGGTTCGCACAGCATCACGGTGGCTTATGGCGGCGATACGAACTTCCCCGCCGCTACCAGCGGAGCGCTGACGCAGGTAGTCGAGGACTTCGCATTCAACTTCTCTAACGGCACTCTCACGGCGCTGCCCGGAGGTTCCGCGGTGTTCAATTTCACCGTGTCTCCTCTGAGTGGAACCAACTTCCCAACGGCTATCGCGCTGACAATCAGCGGATTGCCCGCGGGTGCGACCTACAGCTTCACGCCTGCTTCATTGACTGCCGGGGCAGGCATAACCGCCGTGTCTCTTACAGTGAATGTTCCGGTGACGCAGGCCAGCGCCAAACCGGCCACCCAGCGTCCCGATGCGCAGCTTGCCGGCAACAACGGCGGCGGCGCGGACGGCAGCCTGGTGAGCAGGATTGCGCCGTTCTCACTGGCGCTTGTGCTGCTGCCGTTTGCGGGCAGGCTGCGCCGCACCGGCAAACGGCTGGGCAGGATGATGTCCGTGCTGCTCTTGCTGGCTGCGGGCATGGCCGCGGTAGCCGGGATGAGCGCCTGCGGCACTGCCAACGGCTTCTTTGCCCATCAGCAACAGACTTCCACAGTGACCGTAACCGGAACCTCGGGTGCCTTGTCGCACTCCGCCACAGTCACCCTCACGGTTGAGTAACAAGGAGACGGATGAAGATGCATAGATCGATTCGCGGCAGTGTGGTCCTTGTGGGCGCGTGCATGTTGGCCGTAACCTGCGCCTGGGCGCAGCAGCAACCCAGCGCCCAGAAACAATCGGCCGCTTCCGCCGACTTTGCCTTGACATACACGACGGAGCGGGGCCAACTGACATCCCCCAACGGTGGCAGTTTCTGGATACAGGGCGGCGGCGCTGATGCGGCAGTCACCCTGTGGAAGGGACTCGGAATCGCGGGCAGCGTCGTTGGCGGCCATGCTTCCAACATCGCGCCTGGCGTGGATCTGAACAAGATCGAGTTTACCGCCGGCCCGCGCTACACTTACACTTTGCGGACCGGCCACCCGGGCGCAGCGGATCAACGCCGCCTGCAACTCTTCGGCCAGGGGCTGATCGGTGGCGTTCGCGCCTTCGATGGGGTATTCCCTGCTGGTTCGGCGGCCAGCACAAGTGCGGCCTCGTACGCGGTCGATGCTGGGGGCGGTCTGAATCTATTCTTCTCGAATCGGCTCGGCGTGCGGCTCGTCGAAGCCGACTATGTTCGAACCGCGCTACCTAACAACGGCTCCAATGTACAAAACGACCTGCGCCTGTCCGCCGGCATCGTTTACCACTTCGGCAAACGCTGAAGAGGAACTCGAAAAGGTTCCGTGTCTCCGCGGTTCAGGCCCGCTACACACTAAACGTCAACGCCCCCGGTCCATTCAGCCGGGGGCGTTGCTGTTTTACGAACTTGTTGAAAGTCTCTGATAATCAGCGCAGGTCTTAGCCGCCGAGGTTCGAAGCTCGGCATCGAGTTACCTGTTCGACAAGTTCTTGGCGCCGGGCTCATTGCACGGTGAGTTTCTCCACGATAGAGTGCGACAACGAACCGGATGTCGCGGAAATCGTCAGCGTAGAAGTCTGCGGCGTAAGGGTGACCCCGCCGCATCCGTTCAACCCGATGGCCAATGCCGCACCTATCGCGGCAAGAATCAACAATCCCTGGCATCGGCGACCGCCCTTCCGCAACTTGCTGGCAAACGGCAGCAGGATCAGCCCCAATGCCACTGGCAGTGAGTTCCCTCCAAGAGGTTTGCGCGACGGGTGCACCGCCACTTTATCCGGCGATGTCACCTGAAGCATCACATTCGTCGCTCCTGAGTTCGCCGTCACCGTGGCCGGAGTGAAGACCACCGTCATTCCCGACGGAACCCCTGCCACACTCAGGCTCACAGCTGCCGGCAGCGTCGCTCCGTCCAGCGGAGTAATCAGCAACGGATAAGTTGTCGACGTGCCGGTAGCCCCAATGCCACCGGATAGAGCAAGCGTAAAGTCCTGAATCGTCTCTGACAATGCGCCACTGGTCGCCGCCCCATAACTGGCGTCGCCTGAATAGGCTGCCGATATCGAGTGATTCCCTGCCGTAAGCGCCGACGTTGTAAACGTCGCCGATCCCGCGGCAACCCCAGCCGACCCAAGCTGCGTTGACCCGTCGTAAAAGATCACAGTGCCGGTGGGCATGGTCGCAAATGAGGAGATAGCGACCGTGAAAGTGACCGGGTTCGACAAAAAGCCGGGGTTGGGTGCGGCGGTCAACATCAAGGCGGGACTGGCCGGGATCACTGTCAGTACGACCGTCGCAGTGGCGCCGGTGTAATCGGTTGTATCGGTGGGCGTAAAGTTCGCCTGAAGCGTGTGCTGGCCAACTCCCAGGACCGTTCCTGCGGACGGCGAATAGCTGAAGCTCCCTGCCACCGGCGAACTTGCGTTCAATTGCGTCCCGCTCAATGCGGTCCCGTAGATGATCGGGGCGGGCGTGGCCCACGTGATGGCAGGAAGTTGCTGGAAAATTACGGTATCCGATGCCGTGACATTGGTTGAGAAACTCGAACTGGAAGCCGTTACAGAGAGCAACCCCGTGTAGCTCGCCAAGCCTCCCGGCGGGTAGGGCGCGACACTCATCGTCAACGTGACCGGATCGCTCGCGCTCGCGGCAATGACGGTGGTCCGCGTGCAAGTCAAGGTACTCACGGTGCAATTCCAGCCGCCGGTTGAATCCGTCATCGCTGTAACCGTAAGGCCCGTCGGCAACACAAAGGTCAAAACGACAGAACTGACGATCGGTTCGTTCGTGCTGGTGTTGGTCACATTCACCGTGACCTGATCGGCGTTGTCGCCCTGCTTGACGATCAAAGGACTGGGGGTAAAGGAGATATTAAGTGTGGGCACAACCACCGGCGTCACAAATGTCGACAGATCGAACAGGGCATACTCGAGCATCTCTTCCTGCGGGCTCATCGTAACTATAGTTGGGCACTCCGATGGATAAGCCCTGCCAAAGACGCTTATTGGATTAATCACATGATACTCGTTGTACAAGACGCGCCCACATTGGTTGGCAGCGGGCGCGCCGACCGGCGTGTTGAAGGTCATCTGCATGATCGCGCCATCGGAGTTCATAGTCGCCCAGGACTGCGTCGGCGGGACGACGTCCGTGAAGTCGCGGCGCAGCGTGCTCAGAATCACCTGTCCCGGCGTATTGTTGTACGAGACGCCAGCGTTCTGGAGCCATTGTGATAGATTTGCTCCATCGTTGAAGCCTGTGTTGATTGTGGCGGGTCCGGGGTCGGGAACCGGATAAGCCAGCGCATGGTTCCAATCCGCGACCGGCGGAAATTGCGAATCGTAGGGCGAGCCTGGGTCCAGCCACACATAACTGTAATGAGTTGTAAATACGCGCCCGCCGGCGTTCGCATAGTTCAGCAAGTTGGTCTCGGCCGTGGGAGTCGATTGGCCGTTCGGGCTTCCCTGGCAGGGAAGCATCACCATGTCATAGCTGTTCATGAGCGATGAATTAGTGGGAGTGCCCATGAGGACGGTCTGGGATGGAGTTGACGCATTGATATACGCTCCAGGCGATCCGCTGCCCTGGTAAAGATGAATGCGCCCGCCAACATTTGTCGTGCCGTTGTCGTCGGTAAACTCCGTATCGGCAATGCCCATATCGTGAAACACGCATTCCAGCCCGTCGACCGAACCCGTTGCGATGGCAATAAACGGAATGTCGCCTTGCGTGTGGTCGGCCGGCATGTGCAAGGCAAGCCCGGTAAGCGGAGTGGCCGCAACGGTCTCGCTAAACTGGCGACGCCATTTGCCCGCCTGGATCACCAGCGTGTACGTGGCGTTTTCGGGCACGCCGGTCAGCGTAAAAGTGCCGTCGACGGCGGTATTGGTGTAGCTCACAACGCCACTTGGCGTCGATGCCGTCAAGCACTGCATTCCAGCGGGAAGCGGCGCCACAGTTCCTGTCGTGACATAGACGAGCACGTTGGACAGGGGAAGCGCGCTGGCAGTTGTCCTGGGGTCGTATACCGTGCCGCTGATCGTCGTGTTCTGCGCCGACACATACGCACCTAGACCAGGCAACACGAAGAGCAGCGCCGGGATCACGCCTTTTGACAGGCCGTAGCAGTTGAAGACTGTAGCAAGAATAGAGCGAACAAAGCGGAGCCGTTTGGTCATGGCGAAGGTACCCTCTTCCACACATGCCCGTCAACCTTATCGTGATCTATGCTCGCGCAATCGCATTGCGCCGACTCCCATCACTACGGGCTTCCCTCTGCTGATGGGCAAACAATCGGACGTTTCCCCCGCGAAAGCGCCATTCATCGACAAAGAAGCTCACACGTGTGCTTCCGAATGCCGGTAGGCAATTCACGGATCATGATACACGCTTCGTGTAAATGAATGAATTCAGCGCTCAATATCAATGAGCAACACTCGTTGAATGGATGATAAGGCCGCGTCGATCTACCTATGAGCGATGACCCGGCAAAGCACGGCGTCACAAACTATGAGTGTCGCTCGGAGCGCAAACTTCCGCCGAGCCACGGCCGGCACAGTCGGACGGTCAATAGGTGACGGTAGCAATGATTGTGTCGGTGTAAGCTCCCGGCGTGGAATGCTGTCCCGCGGGTATCTGGCCGTAAACAGTGAGCGGCTGAACACCCCCGGTTCCGGTCCCAGCAAGCGTATCGGTGCCGACGGTGTTGCCCCAGTTCAGAGTGCGTGCGCTGTCTCGGAACATCGAATAGTTCAGTAAAGCAGAGGCAGGACCGGTCATCTTCCTCGCAGTTACAGTCGCGCCAGTCGCTGTTCCGGCATTGAGGCCAACATTGTACGGAGTGGTATTGGTGCATGTAACTGAGATCGTCGAAGTGGAGTTGATCACAGAGCTCGCGTAATTGCCGAAGGCCAGGTTACTCGCCGTTAGCGAGCAAGAAGCTTGAATCACCACGGTAATCGTGAACGAAGTAGTCGCGGAGTCAACCGTGTCGGTGTAGGTGCCGGGCGCAGCAGTCTGCCCCGCCGGCATCTGGCCATAGACAGTGATATTTGCGTTGCCTGTTCCGGTCAGCTCATTGCCGGTGGTGTTGCCCCAATTGTTCGTCCGTGCGGAGTCTGTGAACAACGCGTAGTTCAGCGTGGCGCCGCCCGGGCCGGTCATCTTCCGAACTGTCTCTGTCGCGCCTGCCCCCGTGCCCAAGTTGAAGGGAATGTCCCACGCGCCGGCGCAGGTTACCTTCCCGGTAGCGGTGCCGTTCAGCAGCGCGCCAGAATACGTTCCAAAGTTCAGGGTTGTGAGCGTGAGCGAGCAAGTCTGTGCCGCCACGGGCAGCGCACCTAGGGCGAGCAGGAGGAGCACCGCACTTGCAATTCTTCGCATCATGGCTTTTGCTCCAGGCAAAGCAATGGTCCAATTGAAGGGATATCTCCCGGTGAGGGCTTGTAGTCGAAGGTGACCGTGCAGCGCCGCCCGTCGGGCAGCTCGACATTAAGTTGATTGTGGGAACTGAGATCCTCAACGTAGGCATCGCCGTCGTAACCGATCGGGAAGGCGGTCCCGGCGGCCCGCAGGGTGGCGGCGCTGCCCAACGGCAACGGCACTCCGGCCTGATCGATGAGGCGCAACAATGCCGCGTGACTGAACTTGATCGGAAACTTGACCACGACGCCGGAGCGGTCTTGGGGGCGCATCTCACGTGTGGCAACGTCAATCGTGGCGTCCGGGGGGATATCGGTCGGTTCAATGGCGATATGGTTCAGATCGAAGGAGCGCATGTCGGGCACTAGAAGCCGTCCCGACGAGCTGGTGCTACCCACGTCGCGGTTCTCCTGCAAGACGCGCACGTGCGGGATGACGCCAGTGTCAACTATGGCGAAGCTGTCGTAGATCTCGTTGGAAGCGAACAAGCCGTTATCGACAAGTGAGAAAGCCCCCTGGGATTCGAGCCGGAAACTGGTCTGCCCCGATCCATGGTCGACGCCTGCTGTAAACAGGCCCACCGGCGATTTGTATTGCACCTGGCCGAATTCGTGATTGGTATCTCCCGCGGAGACGTAGGCTTGATATCCCCAGTCGCCAACCTGCGGCGCTGTCTGCTGCACCTGCACCTGTCCATTATCGTCGGAAGACCCGCTTAAATTGACCGACCTTCGCCTGCCGAACGGGATAGTCACGCCAGCTTGCAGCCCACTGCTACTGCCGGTGCCGCCAAAGCTCTTGAACTCGGAGGCAAAGATCGACATATGGTGGAACTGAAGCGAATAAGTGGCTGAGACAACCTGGGAGTGCTGGGCCGCGACGACGCCCACCGCGACTGGGTTGGGTGAAGGGTCCTGATCAACCCCAGCGTAGGCGACACCTGCGGAGCCGAAATGCTTGAGACCCAGGCTCGTGAATCCGCTGAGCTGCTTGCGCGGTACTCCATCTCCGTTTATCGACGCTACATCGCGATAGTTTCGGTCGGCTACGATCGCCGAGCCTCCCAGGCTGAACACCCTGCCGATGCGCTGGGCGCCCGCGGAGTACTGCGCGCCTACTTGCCCCGAAGCAAAGCTGGGCGCCACTGCTAAGTTCAGGACGCCAAGATTGCCGACCTGGACGACGCCGCCCGCTCCCGCCATGAACGCGCCTGGAGTGCCTTCGACGCTGCCCTCGACCGTGAATTTCCGTGTGAGTCCGCGGCGATAGTTCGCAGTCCCCGCGATCTTGCCGTAGTCGAAGCTGGCTGAGCCCCAGTTGCGCCGCACCAGGCCTGCCTGCCCGGAGAAGGTCTGCAATCCGGGGGCGAGCAGCGCGGAGCTTGCGTAGAATGGCTGCGTCAGCGTGACTTGCTGGCCCATCGCGTTGGTGACGGTCATCGAAATCACGCCCGCTCCAGACATCACCGGGAGTTGCGGGACTTCGAAGGGACCTGCGTCAATCTGACGCGAGACCACCAGATTGCCGTCGGCGAGAACGTTCACTGTAGAGGGGACTGCGGTCGATCCCGTGATCAAGGGCAACGGAAACGTAATGAGATCGGGGCGCATGCTGAAGTCTGATCGGATCTGCGCACCCTCAAGGTGAACCGGACGGGTCCAGGAGAGGCCGCCCGTGATGAAATCGCCCAGGCTGTAGCGGCGGAGTGTATTGACATCGGCAAACGTATAGGCCGAATCAAGGCGAATCGCCGTGTTGGATCCAGTGCCACCCGAAGATGCGCCTGCGTACGCAAGCCAATCAGAACTCACAATACCCCAGGGCGAGAAGGCCCGAAAATCGAGCGAGCCGGTGCCGCCCAGCTGGCCGCTTGCGTATGTGCCGGCAGTGTCATAGTTGAGAGTCAAGCCCGTGCCGCTCTCGATCGTTCGCCGGCCGCCAGACCCTTCGCTTGCTTGGGCCTGCAGAAGCGTCGGCAGCAAGGCGCTGTCGCCGGCTGTCACGCGGAGAACCTGATTTCTCTGGTCGATACTCCATGTCAATCCCGGCAGGTCAGACAACGCGATCATGCCGGCGGAGTTCGGAACGAGAGACAAGGGAACCCGGAATCCGAGATCGCGCAGCTCTTCAGGCCTCGCCATCAACTTGCCCTGCCGCAGGGTGAATTCGCCGATTTTGCCGATCGAATGACCATTGATTTGAACTTCCAGCAGCAGTCTCTGGTCGGAATTTGCGTCGGGTTCGCCCTCTTCCGTCGCCTCAATGGCTAACCCCAGGTGCGGCATGATGGCCAGCAAAACGAGGACGATCTCCGCGCGGCGGAGCCATCTGGTCGCCATGCCGGCCCAATCACGGCGCCGGAACAAAGCGAACCTGCTGGTCGATAACGCCGGCGTCCGCGTGGGCAGTCAACTGCAGTGTTTCGCTTGGCAGAGGCAGGGGATCCTGCGCGGCAATGGGCCATCGCCGAGTGGAGCCGGCAAGAATATAGGGCGACGAACTGGGCTCTTCCTTCAGCTTGCGGCCATCGCCTGTCGACAGCACGATTTCATGGATCGCTTCATGTCGAAGGCCATCGTTGACGCCTACAAGGAATAATTTCCCGGCATCGCGCTCGACATGAAACTGGATATGAGGAAGCGCACGGGTCGCCGGCTGGGCAAAGATCGGAATGGACAGGCGCAGCACCATATGCACGATCCCCGGCTCGGCGGGCGGTGGAATCTGGTCGACGAGAATGCGGTAGGTCGCTTCTCGATCCAGCGGCGGCTGACGCAGAATCAAGCGAACAACCTGGGAGGCGCCTGGAGCAATCTTGGCAAGCGGTGGGCTCAGTGCCACAGCGCCTGTGGCCGTGAGTTGATCCTCGTCATCCTTCTGACTCCACGCGTAGGCGCGGATCTGGATGGCGGTCTCGGTGGTCCCCTCGTTCGTCACCGTCAGGGAATTAGCCCTCTGCCCTGGCGAAAAGACAATGTTGACTGGGATGACCGACAACGCCTGCGCTCCAGCCGCCAAGCCGGTCAGAAGAACAAAAAGAATGGCGGCGAACGCTCTGGCCGCCGCCATCAGTCGAAATGAGTTCCAGGAATTCACAGAGGCCCCAATTGGAAACGCAGCTAACGATCTCAATAGGTGACGGTAGCGGTAATCGTATCAGTGTAACTGCCGGGCGTGACGTACTGCCCCGCCGGAATCACGCCGTATACAGTGAGCGGCTGTGGAGCCGCATTGCCGGTCCCGCTCACCCAACTGCCGGAGGTGTTTCCCCAGTTGGTACCCGTGTAGGAACCCGTCAATAGCGAATAGTTCAACGCGCCCGCGGGCTGTGTTATGGCCATCTGCCGGGTGGTCACCAAGGCGCCGGTAGCCAGCCCTTGATTGAGACCGACCGTGTATGTCGTACCGCTCGTGCATGTAACCGTGACGGTGGAACTGGCATTCACCAGCGCTCCAGTGTAGTTTCCGAATCCCAAGGCAGTGGCGGAGACCACGCAGTCTTTGAGTACCGTCGCAGAAACACCAAACGTGGTAGTTGCAGGGTTGGCTTGCGCAACCATGGATGTTGAGGCAATGCCCAGCGCCAGGAATCCGACAGTGGCGGAGGAAAGCGCGGACCTGAGAATGTTCGAATACTTCATCGGTGTGACTCCTGGAACTACAAAATCTGGAAGCATTCCGATGTTAATTCGCTTTAATAATCCTTTGAAATAGCTATATTGTGTTAATCATTCGCCTTAGACCTGCACATTTAGAGTTGCATTTTCGGTTACCTTTCCTCTCGCACGCAAGATTACCTTCTCGGGATTAGAACAACATTGAAGAGGTATTGCCCAAGGGCCTTTCAGCGCTTCCCTGCGCGGTTCTTGGGAAGGTCAGCGAGTTGCGAGCAAGGCAACGACTCTTGAGGCATTTATTGGCGAGTTGCGCAAATCAATAGGTGATGTTGACTGCAATCGCGTCGGCGAACGCGCCAGGAGCCAGGTACCGCGCCCACTCAGTTGGGGCATCGGCTGATTCCGGCCGGGAGGATCCGCTACTGGTTCCGATCCCGGCATCCGATGCGACCACCCGGCCCGAGTTGGCGGTATGCCCGGAGTCGGGCAACAGGGCGCGGCTCATCAAGGCAGGAACAGGACCATTCAGCGTCCGGATGGATCCGGCCGTCACTCCCGCGCTGAGGCTGACATTGTACGGTGTGGGCATCGTGCAGCTGACTGAGAGTGCGGAGGTCGCGCTTGCCCCTGCCACCGAGTAGGTCCCGAAGGCGGTGGCCGGGGCGGAAACCTGGCAAGCTGCCAAAACTGTTGCGGAGACACTGATCGAGGCGGTGGAAGTTGCGGCAAGCGCCGGTCGTGAAAACAGGTTCAATGCCACGAAGCCCAAAGCGAATGCCATTGCGGAGTATTTCATGGACTATGGCCCTCCGTTACCTCAATAAATCCTCTTGAGTAACCTTATTTTATCGACAAATAGAGTCCATGGTAATCTTTTATTTTGTTACTGTAGGTACTTTAGTGTGTGACGTGGCCTCTGATTTGACTGCGAGCCTCCAATCCAATTCAGATTTTTCGGTGCAGACGCTCTCTTCTTCATTGATGCCGAGGATGAGTTGCGGCTTCGACTCATAGCGAAATATGGCCTGATTGGGGGTTTTTTGTAGCTGCCCAAAATGTGACCAGAGCAAGTACGCCTTGCGCAACCGGCAATCCGCCGGTGACCGGAGACAACCAGGAACAACGATGGCACCTCGTCCAGAATTGGCGCTAGACGCAAATGGCGACTCTCAGGAGACGAACTCAGGGTCCGATCCATGCATCAATGTAAGCTCTAAGTTATTGTATGTAATAGCTTTGTACAGATTATATGAAGGTTGAGGCTGTACCAGACCCCCAAGCCTCCGATCAAGGACAGCTCCGGTTGCCACCCGGAGCCGCAATGAGCGCCCATCGTAAGTTCCTGGACCCGGCGATCCTCCGCTGCCGGCCCGCGTTTCGCTCTTACACTTTGAGACAAAGGGTTTAAGTAGCGACGGACACGGGCCTGGGCAACCGGGACTACAGTCTCGCCTGGGACTCGAGTTCCGCACTCATTTCCATGCCGCAGCGCACTCCCATCTCATGGAGCACGCGCCGGATCGCTTCAAGCAGCGCCTCGATATCGGCAGTCGTAATCCTTCCGATGGTTCCGATTCGGAAGCAGGATTCAAAAGACAACTTACCGGGGTAGATCGCGAAACCGAGTTCCCATAGCCGCTCATAAAAATCGGCGAACTGAAAGGCTGGATCGGCAGGATACCGGAACGAAGTGATAATGAAGCTTTGGTCCTCGTCCGCGAGATAGATCTCGAAGCCGATCGCCCTCATCCCGCGGCAGAGCGCAATGTGATTTTGCCGATAGCGTTCTCCTCGCGCGCTTACCCCGCCCTCTTCGTCCAGTTCATTCAGCGCCTGTTCAAAGGCCAGAATGGTATGAATCGGGGGCGTAAAGCGGAAATGACCATTAGCTTCCATGCTGGCCCATTGATCATAGAGGTCGAGACTGAGCGTGCGTGCATTTCCTTTGGCTGAGTCAAGGGCGCGGCGGTTGGCAATCACAAAGCCGAAACCCGGCACACCTTCGATGCATTTATTCGCCGAAGAAATCAGAAAATCGATATGCGAACCCGCCATGTCGATAGGGACCGCGCCGAAGCTGCTCATCGCGTCGACGATGTATACAGCCCCGGCGAGGCGCACCACATGGCCTATCTCTTCCACCTGATTCAACATGCCGCTGGTGGTTTCGCAATGCACCACCGCGACGTGCGTGATGCCCGAGGTTGTCGCAAGATACTCCGCCACAGGCTCCGGAGTGAACTTCCTGTTCTCCTCGACCTCAAAAACATCCAGCGCGATACCGTGGACGCGCGCCGTCTGAGCAATGCGCCGCCCGTATGCGCCGTTGACCAGCACCAGCAATTTTCCGTCCCGTGGAATTGCGGATGAGATGACGGATTCGACGACAAACGTTCCGCTGCCCTGCATCAGAATGCATTCGTAGTCCTCGCGAGGATAGGGGCCCAGGTCAAGCAGGCGCATGCGGATATTGCGCACAGTCGCTAGAAATTCGCTATCCAGCGATCCAAGATCCCGGAGCATGGCCCCCTTGACCGTCGCGCTCGTGGTCAAGGGGCCGGGGCTAAAGAGCAGTTTGTCTTTGCTAATTGCTTCCATTCTCATTTTCCTCTTCGTCCCCATCGCCGTAGTTGCCATCGCCGTAATTGATCGGAGGTTGCGGAATCATCGCTACGGCTTTGGCCGGCGCCGTGTAGACTTTTTGCCCGCCAAGATAAGTCGCCTCAAGCACAATGTCCTTGATCGTATCCGCCGGAACCTCGCGCGGATCCTTCTGGAGAATTACAAAGTCCGCCAGTTTGCCGGGAGTGATTGAACCTTTGCTGTTCTCCTCGAAAGTTGCATACGCTCCGTCCAGCGTCCAGACTTTGATTGCCTCCTCCACGCTGACTTTCTGATTCTCGCCTCGCGCAATGCCGTCCGAACTCTTGCGCGTAACCATATCCTGAATTCTCAGCAGCGGATAAGCCGCTGAAATGGGAGAATCGGAGTGACCAGCCACATGAATGCCCATATCAATCGCTGTGCGATAGGCATGCATCATCGAAAGACGCTCTGGCCCGTAGGAGCCAAGAATATTGCCGTACTCCCACATATAAGAGTGAAAGACCAGAATTACGCCGTCTTTCTTGGCGCGGTCCAGGAGTGCCTGATTCATGACGCTCGCATGTTCGATCCGCCAGCGGGCGTCGGGGCGAGGATTCTTTGCCTCCGCTCGTTCAATGGCTGTGAGCATCATGTCGATCTCACGGTCGCCGTTGGAGTGAGTCGCAACTTGCCATCCAGCGTCCCACCATTTCTGAACGTCCTCATCCAGTTTCTCTTGCGTGCGCGCAGGCGGAATGCCGAAATAGTCGGGCCTGTCGGAATACGCCTGGCTGAGCCATGCTGTTCGTCCACTCAGCGAATTGCCCTGAAAGTTCTTGAGTGAGGAAATGCGCAGCCGATCATCGCCGAAGCCCCGTTGAATGCCAGCCGCCTGCAGTTCGTCGAACGATCCCACGCTAAACATGAACCCAACGCGAACAGGATTCCCTTGATCGCGCAACTCCTGCATCATTCGGAATGAAGATGGGCTTCCTCCGGCAATGCCAACGCTGGTAAGGCCCCTGGAGGAGTATTGCCGGAAGCAATTCAGATACCCTTGAATCTCCTGATCGTGCGGAATGGCGGCTCTCTCATTGGAGCCGGAATCGCGCTGATCGTGACGGCCTTTCGAAAGCACACTCCGCGCACTCTCGCGCAGCACGCCGTTGGGAGTTCCGTCGGGATCGCGGTCGAGTGCGCCGCCGGGTGGGTCTTGCGTCTCCTTGGTGACGCCCGCGGCTTCGAGCATAAAGCTGTTCACAACAGTGATGTGGCCGGAGCCGTGAGTGATTGATACCGGCTGCGTCGTGGAGACTTTATCCAGATCGTGGCGGGTGGGGTGGCGGCCCAGCGTTACGTCGTTGTATCCATATCCGTTGATCGCCTTGCCCGCAGGCGTGATCGCCGCCTTCCGCTGGAGCGCGGCTACGAGATCGTCCATTGTCTTAACCCGGTCGCTGCCCAGCCACACCCTGTAATACGGGGAGTTCTCGTCGAAGATCGCTTGCGGATGAAGGTGAGCATCGTTGAATCCCGGAGTCACCGTCATTCCCTTGAGATCGATCACATCGGTAGAAGAAGTCTTCAGCTTGAGGATTTCCGCATTCGTACCGACTGCGGTAAAGCGTCCGTTATCGACGGCAAAGGCTTGAGCGGAAGGGTGCGCCGGATCGACGGTAATGACCTTCGCATTGATGACAATGGTGTCGGCGGCGTAAGCGACATTTGCAACGAGCGCCAAGCCTAAGCAAAGTTTCCTGATCATACTTGTCTCCATTTCAATATTCCAATGATGGCCTCTGCCGCGGTCTATTCGACGGCTGCAGGCACAAGGCCATTCACCTTTCGTTGCTGTCCGAGCTGATGACGATACAGAAAGCCGGCAGCCACAGCCGACAGTGCTGTGACTACAGCGAGAGAAACAAACACTCCGCGCCAGCCGAATGACACAGACACCCGCGCAACGCATTCACCGGCCAGCATTGCACCCAGATAGCCGACTCCATCGATGAATCCCGCGGAAGCCGCTCCGGCCTTGCTGCCTCCAAGATCCAACGCAATGGCTCCGCTCAGATAGGAGTACGGCCCTAGAAGAAAGAAAGCCACCGCGCCAATTAAAACCAATGGCCATATGGACGCAGCCACGCCTGCCCGCAGAAGTGTGAGCGCAAGCAGCGGCACAACCGCCACGCTCAAGCTAAGGAACATGATCAAGGCGCGTCCGCTTACTTTCATCCGGTCGCTGATCCAGCCCGTAATAAGAACCGAAGCCGCGCCGACGTAGGGAAAGATTGAACTGGTGCTCACGGCGCGCGCCGCACTGTACCCGGCGAACTCACGCAAATATACCGCTGTCCACAGATTGAACGATTCCCGCACAAGAGTGCATCCGAACGCAATCAGGCAGACCACGCCAAACGTGCGACTCGACAAAAGCGGCTTCAGAACCTCAAGAATGTTCTTCGGCTGCGAGTTCGAGCCCACAAAAAGATTCAGCGGATTCGCCGCCGGCTCCGTGTAACCAAGCTCCGCACGCGACTCGCGCAGAAACAGCAGATTTACCAGCAGAATGACTCCAGCAGCCATGGCGGCAAAGTGGAACAGATCCCTCCACCCATAGCCCATCTGGATGAGCGCTCCCATGCTTTGGCGCGCAACCGCATCGCCCAGCAAATAACTCAGGCTAAGTATGCCGATTACCGTTCCGTAAGAGGAATAACCGAACCACTTCGAGCAGACTTTGATTAAGCCCGACCAACCGATCGATTGAATCAGCCTGTTGCCGGCCCAGGCAATTGTAAAGAGGGGAAAATAGCCGCCCGAGGCGAAGAGCATGGTGAAGGCGATTGCGCCACCGAGGCCCAGCGTAAAGCTCAGCCGCCCGCCCCACACATCGCCCACACCGGTCAAAGTTATCTTTCCGATTGCGTAAGCGAAGACTCCCAGAGAAGCCAGCCGCCCTAAGCGAATAGCCGCATCCTGATGCGCCATCCCATGGCGCATCAGATCGTCAATCAACAGCGGCATGGCGACGGAGAGGTTGGAGCGGCAAAAATAGTAGGCCGCATAACCGGCAAAGAGAAGCGCAACGGTCCAGGTTTGCCTCGTCGCGAGCCGCCTCTTGCTGCGACGCATAAGCGAGACGGGATCTGCAATCACGCTACTGCTCATGCGCTTCTCTCCATCGATCTCGCGGCCGCATTCAGGCGCGCATCGATATCGTCCAGAACCGCATGAAGATCGTCGAAGGTATCGACAACGTAGTGCGCGCCGGCGTTCTGCAATTCAGCGCGCGCTCCAGCCAGACGCGATTCTCTCTCGGCTTCGGAAAGCGCGCGAAACTCTTCAAGAGAAAGACCAATGGAATTGCCTGTCCCGGCGACTCCGATGGACCAGGCTCCGGCATTCAAGCCCTCGTGAATGTCCGCGGGCGTGTCTCCGATCTTTGCGATCGCTGCCAAAGGAAAAACCTGCAACCGCACGGCGGCCTCATAGATCATGAATGGATACGGGCGCCCTGAGCCAACTTCCTCCGGTGTCAGGTTGCAATCCGGACGGTAGCCTTCCTGCGCGCTTTTCTCTATGATCATGTCGAGCATCGCGCGTGTGTACCCGGTCGTCGACCCGATCTTCAGGCCGCGCACGCGAAAACTCTCAACGGCCTCCGGAACACCAGGAATCACAGCCGAATACTTATCGAGGCAGGAAAACTGAAGGGGAATGAACTCCCCGTACATCTCGTCCACATCCGCATCGGTGGGAGTGTGACCGCGAATCTCATGCCACGCATCGCGAACCCTTGGCATCGACAGGATTCCCCGAATGTGCTCCTTTTTGGGCAAGCCCATGTGCTGCCGGGTCTCCGCCTCACTGAGGCTGACTCGCGCGCGGCCAAAGAGTTCTTGCATGGTGCGCGCAGGCGCCAGGCTGCCAAAATCCACCGTGGTCCCGGCCCAATCCAGGACAAGCCCCTTCAAGCGGTCGACGTAAATGCTCTGCGGAGGAACCGCAGGATTCAAGAGTTTCAAACTTTCACTCTCATCTCGTAAGAGGTCTGTTCAGCGGTCCGAAGATACCGGCTTCCCGACTTCGGTTTACGGCCATCACGAGAGGAAAGCCACTCGCAGGAACAGGTTCAAAACAAGACCGGTTCCTGGATATGCCGCGCTGGCTCATATTCTCGGGCATACCAGTGTGAACCTAAATGAACCATCGGTTAATGCGCGATGAATATTGGAGAGCGGCTTAAAAGCGCCGCCTTGCAGCTCAACCCAACCCGGCAGTTCCGGCTCTTTGTTTTCTTCGCATTTGCTTCCAGTCGATCACGGATCGATGGCGTCCGTGTTTGCGCTCCAGACCCTCTTTTTTGCACCGCGCGGAGTCATGCTGTCCGCTGTCGAGACTCTGGAGCCGCCTACTGAACAGTAAGAGTGACGATTCCTGTGGCCACGGTGCTGCTTGAGGTGCCAGTCACTGTCACCGTGTAAGTCCCCGCCGTAGTGCCGGAATTGCCAGTCCCCCCGCCACCACCATCGCCTCCACTTCCGCCGCCTCCGCACGCCACCGCCCCACCAGCGAACGCCACGAGGAGCACCAGCATTCCGAGCAGGATTCGCCAGCTGCGCCGTCGCGCGGGTATGCCAAAGAGCATGAGGCAGGCC